>Ga0325403_1001194_pt1 | contig 21168 bp, 15 predicted proteins | sample PopdelMetagenome_19_FD_205665 | JGI IMG/M metagenome (GOLD analysis project Ga0325403, IMG submission 205665) | Populus deltoides microbial communities from Bellville, Georgia, United States - Xylem-PdKOR-R4 | ecosystem: Host-associated > Plants > Phyllosphere > Stem > Wood/Secondary xylem... | reverse complement strand
CACCTAACGCATGAAATGGACAACATCACTGAATTCACTACCGACGCATCAAATCGATAGCAAAAATAGAATCATGGCTGATGTTTGGAATTGTCAAAAACGCTATGTCACTCCTAGTCCATAAATCATCAGCGAAAACTGAGTCTCTGTAGACATTGAAGTCGTCACTGAAAAATGAGTGGCAGCGGATGTATGGATTCAATAGCGTAAATAAGTTGACGACCGAGGCATCAAATCAATAGCAAAAATAGAGTCATGGCTGACGCATGGAATTGTCAAAAATGTTATGTCACTACTGATCCATAAATCGTCAGCAAATACAACTGATGCGAACCCTAGCGGAATTTAATGGTTGGATCGCATCAACAACGTCCCTGCAGACCTTGAAATCATCAATGAATACTGAGTGACAACTGCCGTATGGTATGGATGGCGTCCATGAATTCACTATCGACGCGTCAAATTGATAGCAAAAATAGAGTCATGGCCGATGCATGGAATTGTAAAGAATGTCATGTCACTACTGGTCCATAAATCGTTAGCGAAAACTATCTCTGTAGACATTGAAGTCGTCACTGAAAAATGAGTGACAGCGGACGTATGGAATCGACGGCGTAAATAAATTGCCGACTGACGCATCAAATCGATAGCAAAAATAGAGTCATGGCTGACGCATGGAATTGTCAAAAATGCTATGTCACTGTAGATTCATAAATCATCAGCGAAAACAAAGTAACTGTAGTCCTTGAAATCATCAATTAATACTCAGTGACAACCGACTTATGTAATCGAAAGCGTCAATGAATTCACAACAGACGCATCAAATCAATAGCAAAAATAGTCATGGCTGACGCATGGATTTGTCAAAAAAATTTTGTCACGGCTGATCCATAAATCGCCGGTGAAAACAGAGTAACTGTAGTCCTCAAAATCATCAACGAATACCGAGTGACAACCGACGTATGTAATCGATAGCGTCAATAAATTAACGACCGACACATCAAATCGATAGCAAAAATAGAGTCATCGCTGACGCATGGAATTGTCAAAAATGCTACGTAATTGTAGATCCATAAATCACCGGCGAAAACAAAGTAACTGTAGACCTAGAAATCGTCAATGAATGTTGAGTGACAACCGACGTATATAATCAATAGCGTCAATGAATTAACAATTAGCACATCAAATCGATAGCAAAAATAGAGTCATGGCTTACGCATGGAGTTGTAAAAAATGTTATTTCACGGCTGATCCATAAATTGCGGGATAGAGTAACTTTAGACCTTGAAATCATCAACGAACACTGAATGACAACAACAATATGGAATCAACAGCTTCAATGAATTCACGACCGACCATCAAATCAATATTAAAAATAGAGTCAAGGCTGACGCATCGAATTGTCAAAAACGCTAAGTCACTGTCGATACATAAATCGTCAGCGAATACAACGTCCATATAAGCCTTGAAATCGTCAAGGAATACAGACTGACAGCTGACATATGGAATGGATACCATCAATTAATTCACTTCCGACGCATCAAATCGATAGCAAAAATAAAGTTGTGGCTGAATCATTGAATTGTCAAAAATGCTATGTCACTACTGATCCATAAATCATCAGCAAAAACTGAGTCTCTGTAGACATTGAAATCATCACTGAAAACTGAGCGACAGCGGACGTAGGGAATTGATAGCATAATTAAATTGACTACCGACACATCAAATCGATAGCAAAACTAGAGTCATAACTGACGCATGGAATTGTCAAAAACGCTATGTCACCGCAGATCCACAAATCATCAGCGCACAAAGAGTAACTGTAGTCCTTGAAATCATCAATGAATACTGAGTGACAGCCGACGTATGGAATCGACAGTGTCACTGAATTCACGAATGACGCATTAAGTCGATAGCACAAACACAGTTATGGCTCACGCATGGAATTTTAAAAAATGCTATGTCACGGCTGATCCATAAATCGCCGGCGAAAATAGAGTAACTGTAGATCTTAAAATCATCAATGAATACTGAGTGACAAACATTGAAATCGTCACTGAAAACTGAGTAACAGCGGACGTATGGAATCGACAGCGTAAATAAATTGACAACCGACGCATCAAATAGATAGCAAAACTACAATCATGGCTAACACATTGATTTGTCAAAAATGCTATGTCATTGCAGATCTATAAATCGTCAGTGAAAACAGAGTAACTGTAGTCCTTGTAATCGTCAATAAATACTGAGTGACAGGAGACGTATTGAATCAACAGCGTCATTGAATTCACGAACAATGCTTCAAATCGATGGCAAAAATAGAGTCATGGCTGACGCATGTAATTGTCAAAATAGATATTTGACGTCTGATCCATAAATCGTCAGCGAAAACTGAGACACTGTAGACGTTGAAATCGTCAACGAATACTGGGTGCAACCGACATATGTAATCGGCAGCGTCAAGGAATTCACGACTTACGCATGGAATTGTTAAAAATGCTATGTCACCACTGATCCGTAAATTATCAGCGAAAACTGAGTCGCTGTAACCTTGAAATTGTCAATGAATACTAAGTGACAGCTGCCGTATGGAATGGAAAACATCAATGAATTCACGACCGACGCATCAAATCAATAGAACAAATAGAGTCATGGCAGACTCATGTAATTGTCAAAAACACAATTTCGATGCTGATCCATAAATCGTCAGCCAAAACATAGTCCCTGTTGAGCTTGAAAACGTCAATGAATAATGAGTGACAATTGACATATGTAATCAACAGAGTCAATGAATTCACGACCAACACATCAAATCGATAGCAAAAATATAGCAATGGCTGGTGCATGGAATTGTCAAAAATGCTATGTCACGGCTGATCCATAAATCTTCAGCGAAAATAGAGTCACTATAGACCTTGAAATCGTCAATGAATACTGAGTGACAGCCGACGTATGGAATCGGCACCATCACTCAACTCACGACCAACGCATCAAATCGATAGCAAAAATAGAGTCATGGCGGACACCTGGAATTGTAAAAAACGTTATGTCACGGTTGATCCAGAAATCGCCGGCGAAAACAGAGTAACAGTAGACCTTGAAATCGTCAATGAATAATGAGTGAGAGCTGACGTATGGAATAGACAGCGTCAATGAATTCGCGATCGATGCATCAAATAGATAGCAAAAATAGAGTCATGGCTAGCGCATGGAATTGTCCAAAAATGCTACGTCACTCCTAATCCGTAAATCGTCGGTGCAAACAGAGTCCCTATTGAACTTGAAATCATCAATGATTACTGAGTTATAGCCGACGTATGGAATCGACAGCGTTAAAGAATTCACGAACGACGAATCAAATCGATAGCAAAAATAGAATCATGGTAGAGTAATGAAATTATCAAAAACGTTATGGGACAACTAATCCATAAATCACCAGCGAAAACAAAGTAGCTGTAGACCTTGAAATCATCAATGAATAGTGAGTGAGACTCGACATAAGGAATTGACAGAAACACTAAACTGAATTCACGAACGATGCATCAAATCCATAGCAAAAATAGAGTCATGGTTGACGCATGGAATTGTCAAAAACGTATGTCACGGCTGATCCATAAATCGTTAGTGAAAACAAAGTCACTTTAGACCTTGAAATCATCAATGAATACTGAGTGACAGCCGATGTATGGAATCGACAGCGTCAATGAATCCATGAACTACGCATCAAAACAATAGAAAAAATAAAGTCATAGAAGACTCATGGAATTCTTAAAAATGTTATGTCCTTGCTGATCCATAAATCGCCTATGAAAACAGAGTCACTATTGAATTCAAAATCGACAATGAATACTGAGTGATAGTCAACGCATGGAATCGACAACGTCAATGAATTCACAATGGACGCATCAAATTGATAGCAAAAATAGAGTCATGGCTGACGCATGTAATTGTCAAGAATGTTATGTCACGGCTGATCCATAAATTGTTAGCGAAAACAGGGTTCCTGTTGAACTTGAAATCATTAATGAATTATAAGTGAGAGATGACGTATGGAATAGACAGCGTCAATGAATTCACGAACTACGCATCAAATTGATAGCAAAAATAGAGTCATGGCAAACTCATGGAATTGTCAAAAATGCCATGTCAGTGCTGATCTATAAATTGCCTGTGAAAATAGAGTCCTTATGGAACTTTAAATCGCCAATGAATATTGAGTGACAAACGACATATGGAATCGATAGCGTCAATGAATTCACGAACTACGCATCAAATCTATAGCAAAAATAGAGTGATGGCAGATTCATGGAATTGTCAAAAGCTTTATGTCACAACTAATACATAAATCGACGGCGAAAACAGAGTAACTGTAGACCTTGAAATCATCAATGAATATTGAGTGACAGCCGACGTATGGAATTGACAGCGTCAATGAATTCATGAACGACACATCAAATCATTTGCAAAATTAGAATCATGACAGACTCATGGAATTGTCAAAAATGTTATGTCATGGCTGATCCACAAATCACCTATGAAAACAGAGTCCTTATTGAACTTGAAATCGTCAATGAATACTGAGTTACAGCAGATGCATGGAATCAACAGCGTCAATGATTTCACGAACGACGCATCAAATCGATAGCAAAAATATAGTAATGGCTCATGCATAGAATTGTCAAATACGTTATGTCACGGCTGATTCATAAATCATCAGCGAAAACAGTGTCACTAGACCTTAAAATCATCAGTGAATACTGAGTGACAACCGACGTATAGAATCGACAGCGTCAATGAATTCACAAACGACACATCAAATCAATAACAAAAATAAAGTCACGGCAGACTCATGGAATTGTCAAAAACGCTATGTCACGACTGATCCTTAAATCGGCTGCGAAAACAGAGTAACTTTAGACCTTCAAATCGTCAATGAATACTGAGTGATAGTTGCTGTATGGAATCGAGAGCGTCAATGAATTCACGACCGATGCATTAATTTGATAGCAAAAATAGAGTCATGGCTGACACAAGGAATTGTCAAAAACGCTATGTCACTGCTGATCCATAAATCGTCAGCAAATACAACATCCTTGTAGACCTTGAAATCATCAATGAATATTGACAGACAGCTGACGTATAGAATGGACAGCGTCAATGAATTCACTATCAACGCGTCATATCGATAACAAAAATAGAGCCATGGCCGCATCATGGATTGTCAAAAACGTTATGTCACTGCTGATCCATAAATCGTCAGCGCAAACACAGTCACTGCAGACCTTGTAATTATCACTGAATATTGAGTGACAACCGATGTATGTAATCGACAGCGTCCATGAATTCACGACTGATGCATCAAATTGATAACAAAAATAGACTCATGGCTAGCGAATGGAATTGTCAAAAATGCTATTTTACGTATGATCTGTAAATCGTCAGTGAAAACATAGACACTTTAGACCTTGAAATCATCAATGAATATTGACGAAATAGATAGCGTTAATGAATTCATGACCGACACATTAAATCGATAACAAAAATAGAGTCATGGCTGACGCAAGGAATTGCCAAAAATGCTATGTCACTGTTGATCCATAAATCGTTAACGAAAACAATATCAATGTAGACTTTGTAATCGTCAATGAATATTGAGTGACAGCCGACGTATGTAATCGACAGCGTCAATGAATTCACGATCGACACATCAAATGGATAGCAAAAATGGAGTCATAGATGACACATAGAATTGTCAGAAAAGCTATGTCACTCTTAATCCATAAATCATCAGCGAAAATAGAGTCACTGTAGACCTTGTAATCATCAATGAATATTGAGTGACAGCCGACATTTGTAATCGACAGCGTCCATGAATTCACGACCGACGCATCAAATCGATAGCAAAAATAGAATCATCGCAGACTGATGTAATTGTCAAAAACGTTATGTGATCGCTGATCCATTAATCACCGGCGAAAACAGAGTAACTGTAGACCTTGATATTGCCAATGAATAACGAGAGCCACACAACGTAAGGAATCAAAAGAAACACTAAATTCACGAACAACGCATCCAATCCCTAGCAAAAATAGTGTCATAGCTGACGAATGGAATTGTCAAAAACTCTATGTCACAGCTGATCCATAAATCGTCAGCGAAAACAGAGTCACTGTAGACAATGAAATCATCAATGAATACTGAGTGACAGCCGGCATTTGGAATCGACAGAGTCAATTAATTCATGAACTACGCATCAAATCGATAGCAAAAATAGAATCATGGCAGACTCATGGAATTGTCAAACAAATTATGTCATTGCTAATCCATAAATCGCCTGTGAAAACAGAGTCCCTATTGAACTTGAAATTGTCAATGAATATTGAGTAACACCTGATGTTTGTAATTGACAGCGTTCATGAATTCACGACCGACGCATCAAATCGATAGCAAAAATGGAGCATCGATGACACATGGAATTGTCAAAAACGTTATGTCACTCCTGATCCATAAATTTTCAGCAAAAATAGAGTCACTATAGACCTTATAATCGTCAATGAATATTGAGTGTTAGCCGACGTATGTAATTGCCAGCGTCAATTAATTCACGACCGACACATCAAATGGATAGAAAAAATGGAGTCATAGATGACGCATGGAATTGTCAAAAATGCTATATCACTACTGATCCATAAATCGTCAGCGAATACAACATCCATGTAGACCTTGAAATCGTCAATGAATACTGAGTGACACATGCCGTATAGAATGGAGAGCGTCCATGAATTCACTATCAACGCGTCAAATTAGTAGCAAAAATAGAGTCATGGTCGACACATGGAATTGTCAAAAAGGCTATGTCAATGCTGATCCATAAATCATCAGCGAAAACAGAGTCACTGTAGAACTTGAAATCGTCAAAGAATACTGAGTGACAGCAAACGTATGGAATCGACACGTTAATGAATTCACGATCGACACATCAAATCGATAGCAAAAATGGAGTCATGGCCGACGCATGGAATTCTCAAAAACGCTATGTCACGGCTGATCCATAAATCGTCAACAAATACAATGTCACTATAGACCTCGAAATCATCAAACGAATAATGACTGAAAGCTGACGTATGGAATTGATAGCGTCACTGAAGTCACTACCGACGCCTCAAGTCAATAGCAAAAATAGAGTCATGGATAACACCTGGAATTGTCAAAAAAGCTAAGTCACTGCTGATACATAAATCGTTAGCACAATCTGAGTCTCTGTAGACATTGAAATCGTCATTGAAAACTGAATGACAACAGACATATGGAATCGACAACATCAATGAATCCACGACCGACGCATCAAATCGATAGCAAAAATAGAGTCATGGATGATGCATGGAATTCCCAAAAAACACCATGTCACTGTTGATCCATAAATCGTCAATGAATACAACGTCCCTGTAGACCTTGAAATCATCAATGAATACTGACTGACAGCTGACGTAAGGAATGGACAATGTTAATGAATTCACTATCGACGCATCATATCGATAGCAAAAATAGAGTCATGGCCGATGCATGGAATTGTAAAAAACGCTATGTCACTGCTGATCCTTAAATCGTCAGCGAAAACAGAGTCACTGTAGACCTTGTAATCGTCAGTGAATATTAAGCGATAGCCGACGTATGTAATCGACAACATCAATGATTTCACGACCGATGCATCAAATCGATAGCAAAAATAGACTAATGGGTGATGAATAGAATCATCAAAAATGATATTTAACGTCTGATCCATAAATTGTCAGTGAAATCAGAGACACTGTAGACCTTGTAATCGTCAATGAATACTGAGTGATAGCTGACATATCTAATCGACAACATCAATAAATTCACGATCGACGCCTCAAATTGATAGCAAAAATAGAGTCATGGCTAACGCATGGAATTGAAAAAAATGCCATGTCACTGCTGATCCATAAATCGTCAGCAAAATCTGAGTATCTGTAGACATTGAAATCGTCACTGAAAACTAAATGACAGTAGACGATGGAATCGATAGCATCAATAAATTCACAATGGACACATCAAATCGATAGCAAAAATAAAGTCATGGATGACGCATGGAATTCTCAAAAAACACCATGTCACTGTTGATCCATAAATCGTCAGTGAATACAACGTCCCTGTAGACCTTGAAATCATCAATGAATACTGACTGATAGCTGACGTAAGGAATGGACAATGTTAATGAATTCACTATCGACGCATCATATCGATAGCAAAAATAGAGTCATGGCCGACGCATGGAATTGTCAAAAATGCTATTTTACGTCGAATCCATAAATCGTCAATGAAAACAGAGACACTGTAGACCTTGAAATAGTCATTGAATACTAAGTGACAGCTGCCGTATGGAATTGAGAGCGTCAATGAATTCACGACCGATGCTTCAAATTTATAGTAAAAATAGAGTCATGGCTGACGCATGGAATTGTCAAAAACGCTATGTCACTGCTGATCCATAAATCGTCGGCGAATACAACGTCCCTATAGACCTTGAGATCGTCAACGAATATTGAGTGTCAGTCGACGTATGTAATCGACAGCGTCAATGAATTCACGACCAACACATCAAATCAATAGCAAAACTAGAGTCATGGTTGACGTATGGAATTGTAAAAAATGCTATGTTAATGCTGATATGTAAATCATTAGTGAAAACAGAGTTACTGTAGGCCTTGAAACCAAAATGAATAATGAGTGATAGCCGACGTCTATAATTGACAGTGTCAATGAATTCACGACCGCCTCAACAAATCGATAGCAAAACTAGAGACATAGTCGACGCATAGAATTGTCAAAAACACTATGTCACTGCCGATCTATAAATTGTCAGCGAAAATAGAGACACTATAGGCCTTGAAATCATTAGTGAATACTGAGTGACAGCCGACGTATGTAATCGACAGCGTCAAGGAATTCACGACTGACGCATCTAATCGATAGCAAAAATATAGTCATGGCTGACACATGGAATTCTTAAAAAAGCTATGTCACTACTGATCCATAAATCATCAAACTGAGTCGCTGTAACCTTGAAATCGTCAATGAATACTGAGTGACAGATGCCGTAAGGAATCGACAGCGTCAATGAATTCACGACCGACACATCAAATAGATAGTAAAAATAGAGTCATGGATAACGAATGGAATTGTCAAAAACGCTATGTCACTACTAGTCTATAAATGGTCAGCGAATACAACATCCCTGTAGACCATGAAATCATCAATGAATACTAATTGACAGCTAACGTATGGAATGGACAACGTCTATTAATTCACTATATACGCATCATATCGATAGCAAAAATAGAGTCATGGTCAACGCATGGAATTGTAAAAAATGCCATGTCACTGCTGATCCTTAAATTGTCAGCGAAAACAAAGTCACTGTAGACCTTGTAATCGTCAGTGAATACTGAGTGACAGCCGATGTACCAAATTGACAACGTTAATGAATTTACGACCGACACATCAAATCGATAACAAAAATAGACTTATGGTTGATGAACGGAATTGTCAAAAGCTCTATTTTACGTCTGATCTATAAATCGTCAATGAAAATAGAGACACCGTAGACCTTGAAATCGTTAATGAATACAGAGTGATAGCTGCCGTATGGAATCGAGAGAGTCAATGAATTCACGACCGACACATCAAATAGATAGCAAAAATAAACTCATGGCCGACGAATGTAATTGTCAAAAATGATATTTGATGTCTGAACCATATATCATTAGCGAAAACAGAGACACTGTAGACCTTGAAATCGTTAATGAATAATGAGTGATAGCCGACGTATGTAATCGGCAGTGTCAATGAATTCACGACCGACGCATCAAATCAATAGAAAAAAATAGAGTCATGGCAAACCCAAGGAATTGTCAAAAACGCTATGTCACGGCTGATCCATAAGTCGTCAGCGAAAACAGAGTCACTATAGACCTTGAAACTGTCAATGAATACTGAGAGACAGCCGATGTATGTAAACGATAGCGTCAATGAATTCACAACTGACTCATCAAATCGATAGCAAAACTAGAGTCATTGTAGACACATGGAATTGTCAAAAAACGTTATGACACTTCTGATCCATAAATCGTTAGCGAAAACAAAGTCCATGTTGAACTTGAAATCATCAATACTATGTGACAATTGACATATGGAATCAACAGTGTCAATGAATTCACCATCGACGCATCAAATCGATAAAAAAATAGAGTCATAGCTGACACATGGAATTGACAAAAACACTATGTCAATGTTGATCCATATATCGTCTGCGAATACAACGTACCTGTAGACCTTGAAATCATTAATGAATGCTGACTGAAAGCTGATGCGTTGATTAATTCACTATCGACGCGTCAAATTGATAGCAAAAATAGAGTCATGGCTAACGCATGGAATTGTCAAAAACGGTATGTCACTGGTAATCCACAAATCGTTAGCGAATACAACGTCCTAGTAGACGTTGAAATCGTTAATGAATACTGACTGACAAGTGATGTATGTAATGGATAGCGTCAATGAATTAACTATCGACGCGTCAAATTGATAGCAAAAATAGAGTCATGGTCGACGCATTGAATTGTAAAAAATGGTATGTCATTGCTAATCCATAAATCATCAGCGACAACATAGTCAATGGAGACCTTGTAATGGTCAATGAATATTGAGCAACAGCCGACGTATGTAATCGACAACGTCAATGAATTCATGACCGACGCATCAAATCCATAGTAAAAATAGACTCATGGCCGACGAATGGAATTGTCAACAACGTTATTTTACGTGTGATCCATAAATCGTCAATGAAAATAGACACACTGTAGACATTGAAATCATCAATGAATATCGAGTGACAGCTGCCATTTGGAATCGAGTGTCAATGAATTCATGACTGACACATCAAATCGATAGCAAAAATAGAGTCATGGCTGATGCATGAAATTGTAAAAAATGTTATGTCACAGCTGATCCATAAATCGTTAGCAAAATCTGAGTCTCTTTAGACATTGAAATCGTCACTTAAAACTGAATGATAACAGACATATGGAATCGACAGCGTCAATAAATTCACGACCGACGCATCAAATCGATAGCAAAAATAGTCATGGATGATGCATGGAATTATCAAAAACACTATGTCACTACTGATCCATAAATCGTCAACAAATACAACATCCCTGTAGACCTTGAAATCATCAATGAATACTGACTGACAGCTGATGTATGGAACGGACAATGTCAATGAATTCACTATCGACGTGTTATATCGATAGCAAAAATAGAGACATGGCTGACGCAAGGAATTGTCAAAAACACTAAGTCACGGCTCATCCACAAATCAACGACGAAAACAGAGTCACTGGTAGACCTTGAAATCATCAATGAATATAGAGTGACAACTGACGTATGGAATCGATAGCATCAATGAATTCACGAATGATACATCAAATCGATAGCAAAAATAGAGACATGGCTGACCCATGGAATTGTCAAAAATGTTAAGTCACAATTCATCCACAAATCAAGGGCACAAACAGAGTCAATGTAGACCTTGAAATCGTGAATGAATACTCAGTGACAACAGACGTATGTAATCGACAGTGTCAATGAATTCACGACCGACGCATCAAATCGATAGCAAAAATGGAGTCATGGCTGACACATGAAATTGTAAAAAACACTATGTCACTACTGATCCATAAATCGTCAGCGAAAATAGAGTCAATATAGACCTTGAAATTGTGAGTGAATACTCAGTGACAGCACACGTATGTAATCGACAGTGTCAATAAATTCACGACTGACGCATCAAATCGATAGCAAAAATAGAGTCATGACTGACACATGGAATTATCAGAAACGCTATGTCAATGTTGATCCATAAATCGTCAGCGAAAATAGAGTCCTGATCGAACTTGAAATCATCAATGAAAATTGAGTGACAGCAAATGTATGTAATCGATAGCGTTAATGAATTCACAATCGACGCATCAAATCGATAGCAAAAATAAAGTCATGGTTGATGCATGGAATTGTCAAAAATGGTATGTCATTGCTAATCCATAAATTGTCAGCGAAAACAAAGTCCCTGTAGAACTTGAAATCGTTAATGAATACTGAGAGACAGTTGACGTATGGAACCGACAGTGTCAATAAATTCACGACCGCCACATCAAATCAATAGCAAAAATAGAGTCAAGCCTGACGTATGGAATTCTCAAAAACGCTATGGCACTACTGATCCATGAATCATTAGCGAAAACAGAGTCCCTACTGAACTTGAAATCGTCAATGAATACTGAGTGACAGCTGATGTATGGAACGAACAATGTCAATGAATTCACTATCGACGTGTTATATCGATAGCAAAAATAGAGACATGGCTGACGCAAGGAATTGTCAAAAACGCTAAGTCACGGCTCATCCACAAATCAACGGCGAAAACAGAGTCACTGGTAGACCTTGAAATCGTCAATGAATACTGAGAGACAGTTGACGTATGGAACCGACAGCGTCAATGAATTCACGGCCGCCGCATCAAATTGATAGCAAAAATAGAGTCAAGCCTGACGCATGGAATTCTCAAAAACGCTATGGCACTACTGATCCATAAATCATCAGCGAAAATAGAGTCCCTACTGAACTTGAAATCATCAATGAATATTGAGTGACAACAGACGTATGTAATCGACAGTGTCAATGAATTCATGACCGATGCATCAAATCGATAGCAAAAAGTGAGTCATGGCTGATGCATGGAATTGTCAAAAACGTTGTGTCATTACCGATCCATAAATCGTCAGCGAAAATAAAGATCTTGTAGAACTTGAAATCATCAATGAATACTGAGTGACAGCCGACGTATGTAATCGACAACGTCAAGGAATTCACGACTGACGCATCAAATTGAAAGCAAAAATAGACTCATGGCTGACGCATGGAATTGTAAAAAGCATTATGTCACAATTGATCCATAAATCGTTAGCGAAAATAGAGTCCTTTTTGAACTTGAAATCGTCAATGAATACTGAGTGACACCAGACGTATGTAATCGAAAATGTCAATGAATTCACGACCGACGCATCAAATCGATAGCAAAAATAGAGTCATGGTTCATGCATAGAATTGTAAAAAAACGCTACGTCACTACTGATCCATAAATCATCAGCGAAACCAAGTCCCTGTTGAACTTGAAATCGTCAATGAATATTGAGTGACAACACACATATGTAATCGATAGGGTCAATGAATTCACAATCGACACATTAAATTGATAGCAAAAATAGAGTCATGGCTAACATATGGAATTGTCAGAAATGTTATGTCAATGTTGATTTATAAATTGTTAGCGAAAATAGATTCCCTATCGAACTTGAAATCGTTAATGAATACTGAGTGACAGAAAACATATGTAATCGACAGCGTCAATGAAATCATGACCGATGCATGAAATAGATAGCAAAAATAGAGTCATGGCTGATGCATTGAATTGTCAAAAACAGTATGTCATTGCTAATCCATAAATTGTCAGCGAAAACAAAGTCCCTATAGAACTTGAAATCGTCAATGAATACTGAGAGACAGTTGACGTATGGAACCAACAGTGTCAATGAATTCATGATCGCCGCATCAAATAGATAGCAAAAATAGAGTCATGCTTGATGCATGGAATTGTCAAAAACGTTATGGCACTACTAATCCATAAATCATCAGCGAAAACAGAGTCCCTATTGAACTTGAAATCGTCAATGAATACTGAGTGACACCAGACATATGTAATCGACAGTTTCAATGAATTCATGACCGACGCATCAATTCGACAGCAAAAAGTGAGTCAAGGCTGAGGCATGGAATTGTCAAAAACGCTATGTCATTGCTGATCCATAAATCGTCAGCGAAAATAAAGTCCCTGAGAACTTGAAATCGTCAATGAATACTGAGTGACAACAGACATATGTAATCAACAGCGGCAATGAATTCACGACTGACGCATCAAATCGATAGCAAAAAATGAGTCATGGCTGATGCATGGAATTGTCAAAAACGGTATGTCAGTGCTGACCCTTAAATTGTCAGCGAAAACAAAGTCCCTATAGAACTTGAAATTGTCAATGAATACTGAGAGACAGTTGACGTATGGAAACGACAGCGTCAATGAATTCACAACCGACATATCAAATCAATAGCAAAAATAGAGACATGGCTATGTCAATGCTGATCCATAAATCGTCAGCAACAACAGAGTTCCTGTTAAACTTGAAATCGTCAATGAATACCGAGTGACAGCACACGTATGTAATCGAAAATGTCAATGAATTCATGACCGACGCATCAAATCAAGAGCAAAAATAGAATCATGGCTGACGCATGGAATTGTAAAAAAAGCTTGTCACTACTGATCCATAAATCGTCAGCGAAAACAGAGTCCCTATTGAACTTGAAATCTTCAATAAATACTGAGTGACAACAGACGTATGTAATCAACAGTGTCAATGAATTCACGACCAAGGCATCAAATCAATAGCAAAACGTGAGTCATGGCTGAGGCATGGAATTGTCAAAAATGGTATGTCAGTGTTGACCCTTAAATTGTCAGCGAAAACAAAGTCCCTGTATAACTTGAAATTGTCAATGAATACTGAGAGACAGTTGATGTATGGAAATGACAGCGTCAATGAATTCACGACCGGCGCATCAAATCGATAGCAAAAATAGAGTCATGGCTGACGCATGGAATTGTCAAAAACGCTATGTCATAGCTGATCCATAAATCATATGTGAATACAACATCCCTGTACACCTTGAAATCGTCAATGAATACTGACTAACAGTTGATGTATGGAATGGGAACGTCAATGAATTCACTACCGACACATGAAATCGATAGCAAAAATAGAGTCATGGTTGATGCATGGAATTGTAAAAAATGCTATGTCACTACTGATCCGTAAATCATCACCGAAAATTGAGTCGCTTTAACATTGAAATAATCAATTAATACTGAGTGACAGCTGGCATATGTAATTGACACCGTCAAAGAATTCATGACCGACACATCAAATCGATAGAAAAAATAGAGTTATGGCTGACACATGGAATTGTCAAAAATGCTATGTCACTACTGATCCATAAATCGTCAGCGAAAATAGAGTCCATGTTGAACTTGAAATCGTTAATGGATACTGAGTGACAGCTGACGTCTGGAATCGATAGCGTCAATGAATTCTCGAATGACGCATCAAATCAATAGCAAAAATAGAGTCATGGCTGGCGCATGGAATAGTAAAAAACGATATATCACACCTGATCCACAAATCAGCGGCGAAAATAGAGACACTGTAGACTTTTAAATCGTCAATGAATACTGAGTGACAACTGACATATGTAATTGACACCGTCAAAGAATTCACGACCGACGCATCAAATCAATAGAAAAAATAGAGTTATGGCTGACACATGGAATTGTCAAAAATGCTATTTCAGTACTGATCCATAAATCATCAGCGAAAACAGAGTCCCTGTTGAACTTGAAATTGTTAATGGATACTGAGTGACAGTTGACGTCTGGAATCGATAGCGTCAAAGGATTCATGACCGATGCTTCAAATTGATAGCAAAAATAGAGTCATGGCTGCTGCATGGAATTGTCAAAAACACCATGTCACTATTGATCCATAAATCGTCAGCGAATACAACGTCTCTTTACACCTTAAAATCGTCAATGAATACTGACTGACAGCTGACGTATGGAGTGGCAATTTCAATAAATTTACTACCGACCCATCAAATCAATAGCAAAAATAGAGTCATGGTTGACTCATGAAATTGTCAAATACACTTTGTCCCGTCTGATCCATAAATCGCCGGCGAAAACAGAGTAACTATAGACCTTGAAATCATCAATGAATACTAAGTGACAGCTGCCGTATGGAATCGAGAGCGTCAATGAATTCACAACCGACACATCAAATCGATAGCAAAAATAGAGTCATGGCTGACGCAAGGATTTGTCAAAAACGCTATCTCATTGCTGATCCATAAATCGTCAGCGAATACAACGTCCCTGTAGACCTTGAAATTGTTAATGAATACTGAGTGACAGCTGCCGTATAGAAAGGACAACATCATTGAATTCACTATCAAAGCGTCAAATCGATAGCAAAAATAGAGTCATGGCCGATGCATGGAATTCTAAAAAATGATATGTCACTACTGATCCATAAATCGTCAACGACTACAGACTCACTATAGACCTTGTAATCGTCAATGAATATTGAGAGACAACCGACGTATGTAATCGAGAGCGTCACTGAATTCACGACTGACACATCAAATCAATAGGAAAAATAGAGTCATGGCTTATGCATGGAATTGTAAAAAGACTATGTCACTGCTGATCCATAAATCATTAGTGAAAACTGAGTCACTGTAGACCTTGCAATCGTCAATGAATATTGAGTGACAGTTGATTTATGTAATCGACAGCGTCAATGAATTCACGACCGATGCATCAAATCGATAGCAAAAATAGACTCATGACCAACGAATGGAATTGTTAAAAACGTTATGTCACGGCTGATCCATAAATCACCAGCGAAAATAGAGTAACTATAGACCTTGAAATCATCAATGAATACAGAGTGACAGCTGCCTTATGGAAATGACATCGTCAATGAATTCATGAACGACGCATCAAATCGATAGCAAAAATAGATGCATGGCTGACGCATGGAATTGTCAAAAATGCTATGTCACTGCTGTTCCATAAATCATCAGTGAATACAACGTCCCTGTTAACCTTGAAATCATCAATGAATACTAAGTAACACCCGATGTATCTAATCGACAGCGTCAATGAATTCACGATCGACGCATCAAATCGATAGCAAAAATAGAGTTATGGCTGACGCATGGAATTGTAAAAAACGTTGTGTCACTGTTGATCCATAAATCGCCAGCAAAAACAGAGCCATTGTAGATCTTGTACTCGTCAATGAATAGTGAGAGATAATCGATGTATGTAATCGATAACGTCAAAGAATTCACGACCGACACATCAAATGGATAGCAAAAATAGAGTCGCGGCTGATGCATGAAATTGTAAAAAACGTTATGTCAATACTGATCCATAAATCAACGAAAATTGAGTCACTGTAGGCCTTGTAATCGTCAATGAATACTGAGTGACACCTGACGTATGGAATCAATGGCATCAAAGAATTCACAACTGGAGCATCAAGTCGATAGCAAAAAAAGAGTCATGGCTCCCACATGGAAATGTCAAAAACTTAATGTCACGGCTAATCCATAAAACGCCTGCAAAAACAGAGTAATTGTAGACCCTGAAATCGTAAATGAATACTGAGTGACTCCGGCGTATATAATCGACAGCGTTAGTGAATTCATGACCGACGCATCAAATCGATAGCAAAAGAAGAGTCATGGCTGACGCATGGAATTGTAAAAAACATTGTGTCACTGCTGATCCATAAATCTCTAGCGAAAACAGAGTAACTATAGACCTTGAAAACGTCAATGAATACTGAGTGACAGTCATCTTATGTAATCAACAACGTCAATAAATTCACGACCGACGCATCAAATCAATAGCAAAAATAGACTCATGGCTGATGAATGGAATTGTCAAAAATGCTATGTCACGGCTGATCCATAAATCACCGGTGAAAACAAGTAACCGTAGACCTTGAAATCATCAATGAATACTAAGTGACAACTGCCGTATGGAAAACACAGCGTCGATGAATTCACTATCGATGTGTCAAATCGATAGCAAAAATAGAATCATAGGCGACGAATGGAATTGTCAAAAATGCTAAGTCACTGCTGATCCATAATTCGCCAGCGAAAACAGAGTAACTGTAGACCTTTTAATCGTCAATGAATACTGAGCGACAGCCTTCTTATGTAATCGATAACGTCAATGAATTCATGACCGACACAACAAATCTATGCCAAAAATAGACTCACGGCCAACAAATGGAATTGTCAAAAACGGTATTTGACGTCTGATCCATAAGTCGTTAGTGAAAACAGAGACACTATAGACCTTGAAATCGTTAATGAATACAGAGTAACAACCGACGTATCTAATCGACAACGTCGCTGAATTCACGACCGACGCATCAAATGCATAACAAAAATAGAGTCATGGCTGACGCATAGAATTTTCAAAAATGCTTTGTCACGGCTAATCCATAAATCACTGGTGAAAACAGAGCAACTGTAGACCTTGAAATCATCAAACAATACTGAGTAACATCTGCCGAATGGAATCGAGAGCGTCAATGAATTCACGACCGACAGATCAAATTGATATCAAAAAAAGAGTCATGGCTGACGTGTGGAATTGTAAAAAACATTATGCCACTGCTGATCCATAAATCGCCAGTGAAAACAGAGTAACTGTGAACCTTGAAATCGTTAATGAATACTAAGTGACAGCCATCTTATGTAATCGACAGCGTCAATAAATTCACGACCAAGGCATCAAATCGATAGTAAAAATAGACTCATGGCCGACGAATGGAATTGTCAAAAACTCTATGTCACGGCTGATCCATAAATCATCAGCAAAAACAAAGTCACTGTAGACCTTGAAATCATTAATGAATTCTAAGTGACAGTTGCCGTATGAAATGGACAACGTCAGTGAATTCATTATCGATGCGTCAAATCGATAGAAAAAATAGAGTCATGGCTGATAAATGCAATTGTATAAAACGTTATGTCACTGTTGATCCATAAATCCTTAGTGAAAACACAGTCACTGTAAACCTTGTAATCGTCAATGAATATTGAGTGACAGCCGACGTACGTAATCAATATCGTCAATGAATTCATGACCGACGCATCAAATCAATGGCAAAAATAGACTCATGGCCGACGAATGGAATTTTAAAAAACGCTATTTGACGTCTGATCCATGAATCGTAAGCGAAAACAAAGGCACTGTAGACTTTGAAATCATCAATTAATAATGAGTGACAGCCGACGTATGTAATCGACAACGTCAATGAATTCACGATTAACTCATCAAATCGATAGCAAAACTAGAGTCATGACTGACACATGGAATTGTCAAAAAACGATATGTCACTACTGATACGTAAATCGTCATTAAAAATAGAGACCGTGTTCAACTTGAAATCGTCAATGAATACTGAGTGACACCTGACATATGGAATCGACGACGTCAATGAATTCACGACCGACGCATCAAGTCGATGGCAAAAATAGAGTCATGGCTCACGCATGGAAATGTCAAAAGCTTTATGTCACAGCTGATCCATAAAACGTCGGCGAAAACAGAGTAACTATAGACCCTGAAATCGTAAATGAATACTGAGTGACAGCCGATGTATGTAATCAACAGCATTAGTGAATTCACGACTGACGCATCAAATCAATAGCAATAAAAGAGTCATGGCTGATGCATGGAATTGTAAAAAAACATTATGTCATTGCTGATCCATAAATCGCCAGCGAAAACAGAGTAACTGTAAACCTTGAAATTGTCAATGAATACTAAGTGACAGCCATTTTATGTAGTCGATAGCGTCAATAAATTCACAACCGACGCATCAAATCGATAGCAAAAATAGACTCATGGCTGACGAATGGAATTGTCAAAAACGTTGTCATGGCTGATCCATAAATCGCCGGCAAAAACATAGTAACTATCGACCTTGAAATCATCAATGAATACTCAGTGACCGCTGCCGTATTGAAAAGACAGCATCAATGAATTCAGTATCGACGTGTCAAATCGAAAGCCAAAATAGAGTAATGGGCGACGAATGGAATTGTCAAAAACGCTAAGTCACTGTTGATCCATAAACGTCAGCGAAAATAGAGTCACTGTAGACCTTTTAATCATCAATGAATATTGAGTGATAGCCGTTTTATGTAATCGATAGCATCAATAAATTCACGACCGACGTATCAAATCGATAGCAAAAATAGACTCATGGCCGACGAATGGAATTGTCAAAAACGCTATGTCACAGCTGATCCATAAATCTCCAGCGAAAACAGAGTAACAGTAGACCTTGAAATCGTCAATGAATACTGAGTGACAGCCGTCTTATGTAATCGACAGCGTCAATAAATTCACGACCAAAGCATCAAATCCATAGGAAAAAGTAGACTCATGGCCGACGAATGGAATTGTCAAAAACTCTACGTCACGGCTTATCCATAAGTCTCCGGTGAAAACAGACTAACTATAGACCTTGAAATCATCAATGAATACTAAGTGACAGCTGCCGTATGGAATGGACAGTGTCAATGAATTCACTATCGACATGTCAAATCAAAAGCAAAAATAGAGTAATGGGTGATGAATGGAATTGTCAAAAACGCTATGTCACTGGTGATCCATAAATCGTCAGCGAAAACAGAGTCGCTGTACACCTTGTAATCGTCAATGAATACCAAGAGACAGCTGCTGTATGGAATGGACAGCATCAGTGAATTCACTATTGACGCGTCAAATCGATAGCGAAAATAGAGTCATGGCCGACGAATGGAATTGTCAAAAATGTTATGTCACTGTTGATCCATAAATCGTCAGCAAAAATAGAGTCACTGTAGACCTTGTAATCGTCAATGAATATTGAGTGACAGTCGATGTATTTAATCGAAAGCGTGAATGAATTCACTATCGACGCGTCAAATCGATGGCAAAAATAGACTCATGGCCCACAAATGAAATTTTAAAAAACATTATTTGATGTCTGATCCATAAATCGTAAGCGAAAGCGGAGACATTATAGACCTTGAAATCATCAATGAATAATGAGTGACAACCGACGTTTTTAATCGACAGCGTCAATGAATTCTCGATTAACTTATCAAATCGATATCAAAACTAGAGTCATGACTAACACATGGAATTGTCGAAAAATGATATGTCACTACTGATCCGTAAATTAGCATCGAAAACAGAGTGGGTGTTCAACTTGAAATCGTCAATGAATATTGAGTGACACCTGACGTATGGAATCGACGACGTCAATAAATTCACGACCGACGCATTAAGTCGATAGCAAAAATAGAGTCATGGCTCACGTATGGAATTGTCAAAAA
>Ga0325403_1001193_pt1 | contig 21170 bp, 20 predicted proteins | sample PopdelMetagenome_19_FD_205665 | JGI IMG/M metagenome (GOLD analysis project Ga0325403, IMG submission 205665) | Populus deltoides microbial communities from Bellville, Georgia, United States - Xylem-PdKOR-R4 | ecosystem: Host-associated > Plants > Phyllosphere > Stem > Wood/Secondary xylem... | reverse complement strand
ATATATATATATATAATATGGTATTTATTCTAAATTATATTTTTCATGATTAGCCTTGTGGGTCTTCGATTCAATGTAGCATATTATTGTGATTTGCCATTCATCAAAGATTAGTTAATCATTGGTTAGAGCAAAATATATTTCACACCTATATAATTAGGCTATTTTACTCATAAAATGAATGATTAATGTTATAAAATAAAAGATTATTATCGTGTATTTTCATGACATTAAGATATTTTCATCTACTAATATTATCATAATTAATCTTATTCAAAAAGATTAATTTGGAATCCATATATATTGGGGATTATTATTATTATTATTATTATTATTATTATTATTTATGGAATGCAATGTCTGTATTCGTTATTTATCTAAGACGAAACTGAAAGGAAACGTCCTAAAATAGGATTCTCTTATTATTTTTTTTGGTTTAAACAAGTGAAATATATAATCCAATAAAAACAACAGAAAAAAAATCCAAGGATATAACTGTAAAACAACCAAATCTTGGACGCAAGGTGACGTGGTACGGTGGTTGTTCGCTGAAAAGAAAATAGAAGAAAATCGACATCTCCTCCCTCTGTTCCTTCACGTCTCCTCTGTTATTTTTTTCTCTTTTTTTTTTTTTTAAAAAAGAAAACAATTTCACCTGATTGAATCAGTAACCCCGTAAATAAATTCATAAAAAATCTCAATCAATCTCTGTGACTTGCGAGATACAGAGAGAGAAATCGAGTCCAGGATAGGAGAGGAAGGGAAAGGAAATGGCGGAGGCAAGAGTAGCAGGAGGAGGATGCTGTCCGCCGATGGACCTGTTCAGGTCAGAAGCGATGCAATTGGTGCAGCTTATCATCCCTATCGAATCTGCTCACCACACTGTCTCTTACATCGGCGACCTCGGTCTCATCCAATTCAAAGATGTCCGTACACATTCCTCTCTCTCATTTTTTGTATCCATCTCTCCTTATCTTCTTCTAATTGATGCTGAGTTGATTGTTCATTTATCGAATTGGATTTCTTATTTACTTACTATTGTTTTCCGTGCTGCTGGTAATCTTTCTTATTTGTAATTAAATTATAATTAAATCGATATTCGAAATGTGATTTTGTGAAATCTGATGGCTACATGGAGAATAAAAAGGAGTTCAATAAAGACTGCTACTCCGTGTTTTTTTGTTGTTAGGGTTTTTGTTTTTGTAGGTAAAATATTGTTTCTCTTGGGATTGGTAGTTAAAGAACGTGATGCGATTGATGTGATAATTGATATTGAGCTTTAATTGTGTTTTTATTTATTTCCTGTTTGCAGCTCAATGCAGATAAGAGTCCGTTTCAGAGAACTTATGCTGCTCAGGTGTGTTTATGTTCCGAGTCCATTTAGAGCTCTTACCTATTTTGAGTTTGAGAAGAATTTTAAATGCATATTGTACTCTTAATCACTACTATTTTCATGGATTGGGAGTATCTCATGATTTAGTATCTGATAGCATTTTCTAGTGTAGATTTTTTCTCAGACTAAAGTGTACCTTAGATATCTGTTTTATGATGCCTTTTTATAGTTGGTAATGGAGTGAGATTTTAGTGGCGGAAATGTTGATTTTTCCCCCCTTCTTGTAAGATCAAAAAATTTGGAGAGATGGCTCGAAAGCTACGGTTTTTCAAGGAACAAATGGAGAAGGCAGGTGTTACACCTTCAACTAAACCTATGACACAAACTGAGATTGATGTGGATGACCTAGAGGTATGCTACAAAGTTGAATGTGCTGCTAGAAATGTTTTAGATGGGCCATGCCCTTACTATTTTGCTTTGTTTTGGTTGTCATAGGTAAAACTTGGGGAATTTGAGGCAGAGCTGGTTGAAATGAACACAAATAATGAAAAATTACAGCGCTCTTATAATGAGCTTGTGGAATATAAGCTTGTCCTCAACAAGGTATGGCTATTTTTTGTTTTGTGACCCATTGGTAATCATTCTGCTATTAGCACTTGTAGACACACCATGGAGAAGCTGGCACTTCTGATAATTTTAAGTAGACATGCTGTGACTGGTTTATTTTAAGGTAAATTGTAAACTAAACTTGGAAGAGGGGAAAGAACACATTTCCTGTAGCACACATAGAAATCATTTAACTAACGTAATGGATATCAGTAGATAAAGGAATTCACCAAATGATTTTTTCTTGTATGATGTCTAGTGTTTATATTTTTGAGCCTCTTGTTCAAGTTGCATTCTTAAGCAACCTTGATTGACAGATAACGGTGCATGTCTTAGATTTCATTAATTAACCAGCCTTGTTTGCAATGATTGAGAAACTCAATTGTGCTGTAAAACCAAGTTTCATAGTTCCTGTGATGTGTGCTAATCTAGTGTTATAGAGTGGAGTCAAAATGCTATCAACAGTCACTTTTCTTTATCAAGTCTCGCAAATTTATGTAACAGGCATCCATTTTTCAACTCTTTTTTTTTTAATGTTTTCAGGACTTCATATTCTGTCATTACATAATTTGGTTCATGATCATGCATGGCCCTACTTTGGTGCCTTTTCTCATCAGAACTTCATTTATGTATTAGATTTTTGTTTGCATATCAGCAAATGTTACAGTAATGCTGGGTAATAATCAAGACAATGATGTTCTGTTTTTTGGTAGGCTGGTGGGTTTTTCTCTTCTGCCTTTAGCAGTGCAACTGCTCAGCAAAAGGAAATAGAATCCCAACAAACTGGCGAAGAATCACTAGATACTCCTCTATTACAGGACAGAGTATGAGTTTCAATTACTTGTTTGTTTATCAATGTCTCTTTATCCTATTTCTAGTGTAGCAGTGTTACTTGATCCTCATATTTGTATTTGTAACAATAATAGTTGATTGGCAATTTTGTAGGAAATATCAATTGAGTCATCAAAACAAGTAAAGTTGGGGTTTATTACTGGCCTTGTTTCCAAAGAAAAGTCTATGCCATTTGAAAGAATTATATTTCGTGCTACCCGGGGTAATGTGTATACCAGGCAGGCTGCTGTAGAGGAACCTGTCATTGATCCTGTTTCTGGAGAGCAGGTTGATTTTGGTTGCATTTCTGCTGAACATTTTATTCTTGTTGTTCCTTATACACGCTCATGTATCTATGACACAGAAACAATAATGAACTGTAATTGTGCATCATGTCATCATTTCATCTCTATTAGTCTAGCTCAGTTGTAATTCTCAATTTTAATCTATTAATGAAATTTTACCCAGCTGCTGTATCCCATTTGTACATGTCCCTTGCACTGCTCATGCCCATGCTAACTTATACTAGTCAGCCGCATATGATATATCAGAAGTTTGTCTGCTGCACTCATTGATGCATTATTACACTTATACAGTCATATACTATTTTTTCCATGCAAATTGCCTGAGTTTTAGTATATGATTCACTTGTTTGTTTGAAATTTGAATCCAGCAGTGAATGTTTTGTTAGATTTCTAGTTAAAATGTGAGGGCTATGTGTGATTTATTTTAAGTCACTGGTTCCTTTATTTATTGTTTAGTGGATGAATTCTGGACTTCTTGGAGAAAATGAATTTGATTGTCACCTATTTTTGTTTGCCACATTAACATGTTTGTTTCTGATTTGTGAATGTTGACAGGTTGAGAAGAATGTATTTGTTGTCTTTTATTCAGGAGAAAAAGCAAAGACCAAAATACTAAGAATTTGTGAAGCATTTGGTGCAAATCGTTACTCTTTCACTGAGGATTTTGGAAAACAAGTTCAAATGATCTCTGAAGTACGTGCTATACCTTTGTTGATGTTTCGTTCTCATTAATGACAATTGCAATTTTTGCTCTTTCCAAGTCTTGTCACAATGCTGCTTGCTTCTTTACATGTATTGACATTCTCATTTTTCTCCAAACATCTTAAACTTCCATTGTCCATATATCTAGATTGTTATTATCAGACATGTTCAACTGCTTTATGCATTTGCTATTAACCTTTTACCTTTTTCTGATTGATTATGATATGTCCACTCACTTCAAATTGCAGGTTTCAGGAAGACTTGCTGAGCTGAGAACCGCTATAGATGCAGGATTGCTTCAGAAGAGTAAATTGTTGCAGACTATTGGTGATCAATTTGTGCAGTGGAACACTTTGGTCTGTTCATAGTTGTATTTACTCAATTTTGTTGTACATGTATGATATTCCACTCTTTAGATCATGTTCAGCCACTAACAATCTTGTCGAACTCATGAAGGCGAGGAAGGAGAAATCCATCTACCACACAATGAACATGCTCAGCCTGGATGTGACCAAGAAGTGTCTTGTTGCTGAGGGGTGGAGTCCTGTTTTTGCTACAAATCTGGTAAATCCTGACACTAATTTTTAATGGGCATTGTTTTGGGAAATCTTGAATCACATTTCTGAACTGATACAGACCATGAAACCTTTCAAATTGGATTGCATATAAAATAAGTTTGAACTTGATGTCTGCAGATCCAGGATGCACTGCAGAGAGCTGCATTTGATTCCAACTCACAAGTTGGAACAATTTTCCAGGTTCTACATACATCAGAGTCACCACCTACATACTTCCACACAAACAAGTTTACTTCTGCTTTTCAAGATATTGTTGATGCGTATGGGTGAGTTTCACTCTTAAGGTCATTCTTGCTGATGTTGCTTTCTTGATTAATATGCTAGATCACCACCAACATTGTTACCTATTAAGTAACCTAATCGGTTTTGATTTGTTTTTTCCTTTCCCTTAAATTTATTTTCCAATGATGACATTTAGCTACATGTTCCTAACTATAAAGAATGGATTAGAAAGAACTGATTGAGAGCAATCAAATGCCATGAAATTTAGGTTTTAGAAACCTGAAATAGATCAAAACAACCTAGGTAGGAGTAATGCACATATCAGCTCTGTTTACTTGCATTTAAATTGGCAACACATCCATATTGTTTGTGCCGCATCATGTAAGATGATCTAAACAGCTGCATGCTGCACAATCCAAATGCATGGAATGGGTTCAGTTTTACATACAATTAGACTTGGCTAGATTGTTTAGGAACATGCCTCCCTATTTTTCTGTACAAAATATTGTTTAGTTTGCTGTTGAATGTAGCATTTACTTGCATGTGTGGACTCAGATGTGCGCGCGCCAAACATTCATATGCCAGTTTTGCCTGTTTTCGTTCTGTTGAAATTAGTAAATTCAAATATGATTTTGTTTTCATGGTTGCAGGGTGGCTAAGTATCAAGAAGCAAATCCGGGCGTGTACACTATTGTTACATTCCCTTTTCTTTTTGCTGTCATGTTTGGTGATTGGGGGCATGGAATTTGCTTGTTGCTCGCAGCATTAGTCTTCATAATCAGGGAAAAGAAACTTTCTGGCCAGGTAATCTCTTGATAATTTTGATGGTTGATAGGACATTTTATACTTTGATGTCTAGTTTGACTATTGTATTGTTCTGTATTGAATGTTGACTTCTCTTACTATCAGGATTGGCTTATCTCAGGAAAAGATTTGGCTTGTTCTAAAAGATTGTCATTTTTTGCATGCCTTTTTTTTTCTAGATTATATGCATCCTGGTGGTTAGCATCTAAAAAAATTATACATGTTTTGCTCATCAGAAACTTGGAGATATCACTGAAATGACCTTTGGTGGTCGTTATGTTATCCTGATGATGGCACTCTTTTCAATTTACACTGGTATTATTTATAACGAATTCTTCTCAGTCCCCTTCGAACTATTTGCTCCATCAGCATATGCATGCCGTGATCTCTCTTGCAGGTATTTGATTTAAACTTACAAGCTATAAAATCTTCATTTACTGTGCTCTTTCAATTTTCACATCACAGTCCCATGCACACTTGTTTTTCAGGGATGCTACCACAGTTGGTTTGATAAAAGCGCGCCCCACTTACCCATTTGGTGTAGATCCTGTATGGCATGGCAGCCGCAGTGAGCTGCCTTTTCTCAACTCTCTGAAGATGAAAATGTCAATCCTTATTGGGGTTGCTCAAATGAACCTTGGAATCATATTGAGTTATTTCAATGCAGCATACTTTAGAAACAGCTTGAATGTCTGGTAAGCTTTGAAAAACTCAGTTGCTGGCTGCTTCAGCATCTTTCATCTTTTTATTTTTTTCCCCGACTGGAGTTTTAAACATGCTATGTTCTCTAAAGCTGGCCATTGTCATGCATTTTCCAGGTTCCAATTTATCCCCCAAATTATATTTTTAAACAGCTTGTTTGGCTATTTGTCACTCCTTATCATTCTGAAGTGGTGCACTGGTTCTCAAGCTGACTTATACCATGTGATGATATACATGTTCCTGAGTCCAACAGACGAGTTGGGAGAAAATCAGCTTTTTCCTCAGCAAAAAACTGTACAGGTGGACTCCATTTTCTGCTGCCTTTTACTTTATCTTTCATGTATATGAGATGCGGGCGTCCTACTAATTCATCTTTTATATTCTGTTTTCAGCTTGTGCTATTACTATTGGCCCTTGTTTCAGTACCATGGATGCTACTCCCAAAGCCTTTCCTTTTAAAGATGCAACACCAAGCTGTATGATATAGTTCTCAACTACCAAGTTTCACAACATGATTTAAAGTATATATACATGTGTCTATGTATGCAGCATGCAAACCATAAACAAGAGCATTATAATTTGTTCCCTCTCTTTATCAGTTCTGATTGTAATGTTTTTCCCAGAGGCAAGGTGAATCATACATGCCACTTCAGAGCACTGAGGAGCCTCTTCAATTGGAGGCGAACCATGATTCACATGGTCATGAGGAATTTGAATTCAGTGAAGTTTTTGTACATCAGATGATACATACCATTGAGTTTGTACTGGGAGCAGTCTCAAACACAGCTTCGTATCTTCGATTATGGGCCCTCAGGTTTGTCATTTGAAAATGAAGTTAAGCAGCATTTGAGTTCAAATTTAGTTTTCAATTTTGCATGTAACTGGTAGAGTTAAAAATTTTAGATTGTGTTGCATGCATGATTTTTCTTGATGAGTGATCTATGTATTCTTTTGATAAAAGATGCATAGATGGAAACATCCTCTCTTGTCCTTCTATGATGTTGAATTCCACCCCTGGATATGGTCCCATGTAGTTGTAGTCATTTCTCTATATTTCCAAAAAATTCATCTTTCTGTTTGATGGTTATTTGATCCCCTTGATGGGAGCTAATTGTACGCTTTATGTTGCCTCTTCTTTTACAGTCTTGCACACTCGGAGTTGTCTAGTGTATTCTACGAGAAGGTCCTTCTCCTTGCATGGGGGTATGTTAATGCTTCTTATGATGTGTGGATGCACGTGCCAATTATACTCAAATATGGATGCTAGCTAATATTGTGTTTTACATGGGCCACAGGTACAACAATATTATCATCCTTGCTGTTGGTGCCATCTTGTTTATTTTCGTAACTGTTGGTGTATTGCTGGTGATGGAAACTCTGAGTGCTTTCTTACATGCCTTGCGTCTTCACTGGGTGGAATTCCAAAATAAATTCTACGAGGGAGATGGTTACAAGTTTTATCCCTTTTCATTTGCATCAGTAAATGATGAGGTAGAATGATACACACATCGATTTACAATCATAGCTGCTGCCAAAAACGGAAGTCATTGTGTATGGGCATGGATTTGTTTGCTTGTTTTTCATTGGAACATGATGAGAGGTAATTGGCATGTATGTATCTTGCAGGGAGTTTGAGGAAGCTTCTGTTTTCGGACCTTTGCTTATCTTCTCCAATCCTTTTATTTATCTCTTGTCTAATCCTTTATTTGTTATTTAAAGGACCAGGCAGCTTCCTAGAGGGGAAGTGGTCTTCTGTATGTGATGGCAGCTATGGGCGAGTGTAATAATAAGGTTTTTTATTTATTTATTTAAACTTTCCTTGTTAATATGTGGAAAGCTAGAATCTATAGTTGTGTGCGGAAAACAAGACTTTATCCGCTTGTATTTAATGGAACGTCTGGATTTTACAGCGACTTTTTATTTATTTATTCTCTTTCTACATTTTACTGAAGGGCTTGACAACAATCTCATCATGTCCGATTATTTTAACAACGGAACCAAACTAGACCTAAGGTTGTAAGAGCAGATCGATTGTGGTTATTTATTGCTCATGACAAGAAGTCTTGATTTTCTGTTGTCACCGGTCATTAGTTTGCTTGTGTTGCGGTGTCCATGGCTATTTTGGAGAGTTGATGGCATCTGCAGAAATCAAGTTTCCCTCATGTCGTGTTCATTAGCATGATTAGAAGCTTTTCTTGGGGATGTCGACTGTACGAATCCGATTAACACTAATTATCTAGTCACTGTTGGCGATGATTCCTGCATTACCAAGCAACGATTGAATACCGAGCTGCTGTCTTCTAATATAGGGTTTGTCGACTGAACTGATTCCATAACGCAGCATGCAGATCAGTCCGTATGCCGCCTTGTACAAACCGTTTAATCTTTTCTCAAGCACTATGGTGACATGATATCGTATGTTGCCACATCAAAATAGATGAAAAAAGACAGGCATCATTGCAAGTCTTCAAAGGGTTTGATTGCACTAAAAAGACGAACAACATAGTACAGCTGCTTTTGCAGACCCAAGGCATGGGAAATTTCAAAGAAATTTCACTATCCTATGATTTGATTGAAAATGGTAGGCATCTAGATAGTAGATATGTATGACTTAATTGTAACCTTATTTACAAAGATCCAAAGCAAATCAAATTATTAGGATTTGCATCCTACTAGGAGCTGGTCTGCACAGCAGCAACAGTTGAGACCATGGAGTCTACTCCGCAAACATTGCGACCCCTGCAGATCTTGTAGAATCCATTCTCTCCCCACTTTTCTCCCCAGGAGTTCTTGATGATCCAGAATGGCTTTTCCTTCATCCTGACAGGAGAATAGCCAGCTGAACCATATCCCACCAGCAACACTCCATGATCCAGCCTCCTTGAGCAGATATATGGGCACGACACTCCTCCAATGTATGTTTGCATGAACACGGCATTGATGGCCACTGTATTAGAGCAAAGCAAGGAGTTATACACAACTAAACACTACAATTGTGGGCGTCAAGAGAGATATAATCACTCAACCAATAAAACTCAAGTTCATTTACCTGCAAGAGGTCCGTTTTTCACAAGATTTGCGGCAATTTGATCTTCATCAAGGGAAACAACACTAAAGTTGGCCACTCTTGCTGCAACCTTGTTCTTGTCAAATTTGCAAGCACCACGATCAGTACCAGTGTAAGGATAGTCTTCCTCACGCATAAGACCACCAGCTTTGAGAGTGTACTCAAAGGCGCTATTCATCAACCCACCATTGCATCCAGAGTCACATGAACCTGGTTCTTCAGGATCACACTGCATATAGGAATGAGCTGAATTTAGAGAACACGAAACAGCTAATCTATTAACCACCTTACTGAAAAAAACATGTGATCCAATGAATTGTTTTCACTTCTTTATTTCTCATCAAAATGAAATTATTTCCAGGCAATATGTCAGCAAATTAAGCAGTTACTGCATGCGTTGAACCATCAACAGGAAACTGCAAGGTTTTAGAGAGCATTGAATCTGTAAGTCTAATTAATTGAATGAACTCTCCGACATGAAAAGAATGCAGCCATTCATGAACAACCTTCCAGAATACCGACTGAAAATCAATATATCTTGAACAAAAGATAACCAACAACCCTTGCCAGATATATGCTTATTCAATCCTTTTATTTATAAACTTGATGATTTTGAAATTTGAAAACAAACAACCTCCAGTGACTCCAATAATATAGCAAACAAACTTTTTTCTCTTCCTTGCTGAAACCTTCAGTAAAAAATGGATCTCAACACCAAGAATAAACAGCAATCATCAAAGTTGGCATGTTTACTCTAATTTTAGATCACTATAGAACAATGAATCATGCTTCAAGTACCCAAAGTCGTCATGTGCTCAGCCCTTTAAAAAAAATATCATGAAACATAAATAATTAAAAACTTAAAAGACTAGTTGCAAAGAATCGCACCTCATGATCGCAATCCACAAGCTGCTGCTCACTGAGGCTAACAAGCTCTCCAGTTGCAAGAAAGTGGGCACCTTCCAAAGCTCCTGTGGCACTAAAACTCCAGCATGACCCACACGAACCCTGACCCCAACAAAACAAAACCAACATCACCATATTAACCTTGATAACCCCAAATAGATAAATCATCAATAAATAAATAAATAACAGCTAAAAAATCACGAATTTAGTATAAGTCAACGCTTGACCCCCCCACCTAAAACCCATCCTTGAAAAAAAAAAACCCATCATATTACAATTAAAAACACGAAAAAAGTAAAAAATCAAGATTAAAAAAAAGACCTGATTTTTAATAGGACCAACAGCTCCTTTATCTCTCCAATCAAAATCCTCAGGCAAATCACTAGTAGGTAGAATCGGAGCTTCATTCGCATCCTTAGGCAACCTCAACCTACGCAACCCTAAAACCTGCTTTCTAAACTCCGCCGGAGTCAAATCGGAGAACTGAGTCACTCCATGACTCGCCGTTGGGTCCAATTCCTGATGACGCGCCGCGCGTCTCAGATTAGCCTTGAATACCGAGAACCGGTAATCATGCTCTTCCTGTGAGCCGTAGGATTTCTTGAATTTACTCTTGAACAGCGAGAAGTGATGCTGCTCTGCGCTTAACAGGTTTGATGATGACGCATCCTGACCGTCCACTATTTCCCTGATCAAGGGATCATCACCGTTGAGTGTGTCCGCATGAACTGCGGAGATAAAGAGGAGAGAGAGGACGACGAGGAGAGAGGGATTGAGAGACATTGTTGAATGAAGGCAAACACTCACCGATAGAGAGATTTTATATAGAAAAAAGATTCGTTTTCGTTTTTTTTAATATTATTATTATTATCATTATTTATTATAGGTATAAATATACGAATGGATTGCGTGGATTATGAGATAAGGTACATATATCATCCTTCAAGTATCAATTTTTATTATTTAGTCCAATTCGTCTCTCTTCCTTAGGTTATTTTCCCACAAGAAATCACCTAGATTCTAGAAAGTCATAGAGAAGGTTCCTCTATAAAGTAAAGGGCTTAATGTCGCCAGGAGTCGAAACTTTAAGGACCATGAATGGAAGTAAAATAGGGGGTGGGTGGTGCTTATCTAACAGTCGTAACGGTGGGCATGGGCCTTTTGTTGCTTAGGGAGAAAGGAAAGGAAGAGGCAATAGGAGAAGGACACGTGGTAGAGGGGAACCGTTTGACTTTTGAATGGTAGGTTCTTCTTTTTGGACTGGCAGTTTCGGATTGGGAAGTTATTTCTGTTTCTGCTACTTGTTGAAATGAGTGCGAAAATGGGCTACAGAGGCCCATTAGTACAGGGGAAAGTTTTAGTGGGCTGGGCTGAATTTATGCTTACACGTTGTCTTTGGGCTCCTGTGCTATAACTTCTTATGAAAACCTTTTTTTATTAATTTTAATTAAAAATTAATTTTAAAAAAGCATTAACAATACACAAAGGCTTGACAAGGAGCTACGTACCAAAGTTAATAGGCTTAGACGCCATGGTTGAATGTTGGTTTGCTCGTAGCATTCTGTGGTAGGTAATATGCTCTCGCTACGCGGAAGGGGAGTCCACGGCAGTAGCTTTGAGCCTGTTTTTGTTCGACCTTGCATGCAACATTACAAACGGAGATTGCTCTGTAAAAAAAGAATCAATCGGCTCCTGTGTTACACCGCCATTGTCCATTAGTGGTGGAGGGCATCTCGGAGGCCTGGCAAACAAGTAAATAGATCGTTGATTTTTTTCCTTTTCTTTTATGCTTTTCTTCCTGTGCAAATTCCTCGATTGAACCAACAAATATAAATCAAGATTCATATAGATATATGCTTGTTAAATGTAATGTATTGATCTGGTGATGCAGCTTGACACGTCCACGGTCGTATCACTCAATAAATCGTGAGGCCAGTTTTGGTCATAACGTTTTCGATACGAGGAATAGAACTCATGCTTACTATAGCTGGGATTGCAACGAAGATGTTGGAAATTTGTTTTAAATAAATAAATTATGGGTGATAATGTTTCAAAATATAGAATGTTAGGGAATTTACTTTTCACCATGATTGGATGATGGATGATCATGTTTTCATGTTCATCTTCTATTTTTCATAACTAAGGATTTCAAGAATTGGTGACGAGGGCTGGATTTCTTGCAAAACAATCTCTTTTTAGAGATTTTAGGGACCTTTCAATGATTAAGTCGGTGATTTTATTACAAAGAGTTGCAATAAATAAGCATTAAATTCTAAGAATAAAAAAAATTATGTTCTTAGTTCATGTATTATAAATGTTAAGAATAAATTGTAAGAGAGTGAAGATGACGAACCTCTTTTCTAGGTCGTTTAGAGAGTATTTATAACCTTGAATTTTTCTTTTTCTTACTTGAGGGGTCGTAGGTCTTCTCCTTCATATCCAAATGGGAGGAAGACCCTTACAATCAACATTAATATTGATTGTAAGTGTTTCCTTACATGACATTAATTATTGATGGGAGTATCACGTGCCTATAGAAGACGGTCCTACATCAATCTGTACACGATATTAACATCGATGAAATCAGCCTTTTAATCAACATTAATATTGATTGACGTATGGACGACCCTTAGAGGAATTTTTACATAGCAAATGTGTAAGGAGATGGAGACCCTAGATTCTCACTTTGGGTGCTTGTATCCAAAGGAATTCTTGCCTTAAAAAGGCGTTGATTCTGGCATCTTGGCTCTATTATATATCCAAGCCCAAGGGGGTTGGGTCTGACATCTCTATAAACCCACAAGAGCTTGGACCGAGGGAGCTTGGACTGAGGGTGTAGCCAAGCCTAAGAGGATTGGGTCTGGCATCTCATTGGACCCACAAGTACTTGAGTCTGGTACGTAGCCGAGCCTAAAGGGTTAAGTCTGACATCTCCCTAGACCCACACGAGCTTGGGCATGGCCCATAGCCAAGCCCAAGGGGTGTTGGCCCTAACATTTTGCCATACATTCTTGTTATAGGGTCTTGGGCTCTGTATGCTTCTATAATGGATCTTATTTCTGTTGGTCCCTTCTAGTCATGAGCTTTATGAGAGAAAAAAAGGTTTTCAATATGAAATACATCGATCCATTAATAATTAATTCTTCAACCTTTTAACTTCCAAAATTCACTATAAAAAAAAAGGTGAATGAAGAGTTTTTAACTTGTATTTTTTGGATTTTTTCACACTCTTTCTTACCTCATTTTTAGTTTTTTTATTCCCTTTTAAGCTTTGTTTTTTCTCCAAAATCTAGAGTTTAGGTTCATCTTGTTGAGAGATATTAAGTTACATGATCTTTGGTTCAAAGACCTTATTTAGAAGTGCTTCTAAACCAATACGATGTTGTTGGAATCTTGGAAAGCATATTGCAAACATTCTAGTTGCACAAATGAGGAACAATAAAGCTTTAAGGACAAAGAATTCATTCTTGACAACAACAAAAGATTCATTACTTTAATGTGTTTTAACAAGTAAGTACCCTTCTTATTTTAATTAAAGAATTATTATTTTTTATTATTAGTGTGTGTGTGTTACAAGTTTGAATATATGCTTAGTATACATGCTAGAGTTATATTATTATTTTTGTGTTGAAAACACGTTTGTCTTTAGTTATGCTTTTACATCCTTTTAGTTTTAAATATGTATAAATTCTAGATTTTTATCGGACATCTTTTATTTAGCATGCCTTTATAATGATAAACTAAATATCTTTTCTCACTAGTCTATTATTCATATCTACAAACTTTGGATCTATGATGGCTTTACTCTTTATATTAGACTTTATTTAGTTTATCATGTGGGAAAAAATAATATTAATTACATAGATTAATTGTTAAAGAGATTTTAGCATATTTAAAATTTAAGTTATAATTTAACTTTCTTTTAATTTGCTATATTCTCACATGTAGATTTATTTCAATACTATATATTTTAATTTATAACCTTTTGGTTTACTTATAACTTTATGTTTTTTTTCTTTAATTAATTTTAGAAGTTGTTATATAACTTTTTTAAAATTTATAATTTATCTTCTAAAATTACAATTCATGCAATTTATTTGAATCTCTTTAAGTTGTTGCATAATATATATTTTATGAACTAAACTTTTATAAACCATGTTTATATCTTTGTTTAGTTTATACATGTTAGTTGCAAACTTATTGGTATAATCATGCATTTTGTCTTTCTTGTTTAAACATAATGTTTTGACATAATACATGTTTAATTTTAACTAAAATAAACAAAAGTGATTATTTTTTATCTTGTATAATTTAAATATTTTTTTTATCAAGTTGCTTTATTTCAAGTTTATATTATTTTAATTGTTTATTGTGGAGCTGAAATATTTATTTATAAATATTATTGGCTATTGTTTTTATAATTTATATCATGCTTTTAACTCGAGAATTGATTTTTCCAACCAATATTGTTTCGGTAAGTACTACTTCGGTAGTGATAATTTTACCATCACCTTTTGTGATACAAAATGAGAAACTTGAAAAGTTTAATGTACTGAACTTTAAATAGTAATAACATAAAATGTTGATTTACATGCCCGTCTCGAACTTGGTTAAGTTATTGTAGGAAAAAATGTTAAAGTTGTCAAATAATGAATTTAGTTTCATTATTATATTAGCTTTAGACGTAGGGAATCATAGTGATTTCGTACGTAAAAAAATGACATTTTGAATAGATTAAATAATACATAATATGATGTGTATAGTTTAATCAAGAGTGAAAGACACTTTGAAAAGCTTTTAACAAAAAGTTAAAGGTTGAAGTTGTCGTTATAAAAAGGTTTATAATTAGCAAATTTCTAAATCTAAAAATGACATCAATGTTATCTGGTCATATTTGTTCATGTATATAATATTATTAATTTATGTGTTACTGTTTACATATACAAAAAGCTAGTGCAGTTAATAGTTATTATCTAGTAAGTTCTATCTGAAAAGATTAAGTTTTAAATGGAGCTTTTTATAACCCTTCCAATCTTTCTCGAGAACTTATTTAGTGAAAATATTATTCACACAAAGACTAATATGATTGATGAGTATTATAGTTGAATGTTTGAGTGTAAATTATGGATACAAATATAGACTACCATTTGGACGGTGACTAATATGATTAATGAGTATCATAGTCAGTTACTTGGTAAGTTCTCAAATAATCTTACAAAAATAATGCTTACGGGATAGTGAATTAATACAAATAAATTATGCAAATCATGTAGGTAAAGCAAAGAAAAATTTAAGTATGTGAGAATTTAAAAGGCAGGAATTAAATGAAATGCAACGATGGAAATTATAATACAAGAAAATTAAATAGATCACAACCACATAATATGATGCTGAAAAATTGAATAGATCACAATGATGAAATTTTAATATGTGATTTTTGAATCAGTCATAACAATAAGATTTAACTTATGATATATTAATTGTCCCTAAAAGAAAAATGTATTATGTGATATTAAATACACCATAAATAAGTATAAGAAAAATAAAAGATGGAAAAATATTTAAATATGCTATAAATAGGCATAAGAAAGGAAGTTATTAAGATAGATAAATATTGAAATATATCATAAATGAGCAAGAGGAACATTTGATTTGGAAAATAACGGAACTTGCCACAAATGGATATAAAATATATTTAAGTTGGAAAGAAATATTGAAATGTATTATAAATATTTTTTTAAAACAATATATTCAAGATAAAAAACATAATTAAAAGGACTAAACTGGACGTAAGCTATATGAGAATAAAAGAAATGTACGTTTAAGCTAAAGATGACTGAAAGTATACTGAATTTTAAAAGAATTTATATGAATAAGTTATAATGAATATCATAGACTTGAAATTAAAATTGATATTAATGAATCAATAATGATATAATGAATAATATAATAAACTAACAAAATCAATTAATCGAAATAAAATAAAAGCTTGGAAAAGTCAACAAGTCATATAATTGTAATGGAAAGATAAAGTGTGGCAAAAATTAAGGGCGTTTTGTAATGAAATAATAACATGAAATTACTGTGCCTAAAGGATAGAATTGGTATGGATAAAATACAATGTTGAAAGAAAATATGTTATGAAAAAGTTACAATGAATCCAATACACATAAAAGAAATTAGTGAAAATTATATTGAGATGAGTTATGAAATAGATGTTAAATCAAATAGTTGTTACAAGTGTGATGATAATAATATAATTTGTTTAATAAAACAGAAGAGTTCATTAATGATTGAAGATGAAATATTAAATTAAAAGGGATATAAATTGATATGCTTATAGAATTAATTAATGATACCGATTATATTCATGTAGTTATAAAATGTAGTAATCATGATAAGGTAAACATTTAAGAAAACTTTTATGATCTTATGTGTTTTACAAGTATTTTATTTTAAAGATCTCAATTTAAAATATGAAAGTTATCGAGATAACTAATTATTATTATTGAATGGATAAGATATGTCGTAGTATTTTCTAACTGTTGTATTGAAATTAAACTTATAAATAAAATCTATAAGGGTTGTAATCACATTAATATAACGGTATAAATTTATAGATGGTGAAATAGAAACTATTTTTATATAGAAAAACAAATACCTAAAAATCCAATGTAAGCAAAAATTAAAAAAATAATAATTACATTAAAAACCCAAGATGTTATAATAAAATATACATGCTAGATTGAGTTGATCAGGTTTCAAAAATCATGACCAGTCATCAAATTTGTGATATTCATTTTTTAATGTTTTTTATTCACTATCACTTATAATATTTTCATTATCTACTTTAATGAATTAGTTTGTGTTAAATTAAGTAAATTTTACGTATAATCCTGTTTTTCAAAACCTTTAATGCCATGTAATGATCATCAGAGTGCAGATTTCACTCTTATGGCTAGGGACTGAATTAGTCTGACCATCCTCTTATTGGCAGTTGTAATGTGTTCCATCAAGATGTTGTCGTGGCTCTGTAACCCAGACTTCGTAATTATAAGTCACCTTTCGTTTTGGGCTTGGACTTCTTTCTTAGAAAAAAAGTCACATGAACCAATTTATTATCTTGTCAGAAGCAGTTTAATATTTCTGACAGGAATAATGTTGTCAAACTCAAAATATCATTTCAGATGGGGTTAATTTGTTGAACCCTTTTGGCCTTTTCCTTCACAAATGTCGATAATTATGAAACGGCCTGTCCGTGACTGCAGGGTCACGTTTATATTTTCAATTTTCCTTGAAAGAACAACCTCTTCATATATATATATTTGCATTTCTTGGATCTATCAGTGGCCACATAAATTTCTAATCCAGATGCCATTTGGGCTCAAACCAAGACGTATAGCTAACAGGTTGGCCTGCCATGTTAAGCAAAACATGATATAGATAACAGGTTCCAGTACATCCCCCCGTAGAAATATGTGAAGGTAAGGACCACACCTGTGTATCTAAAAACAGGCAAGCATATCTATATGGATGAATGTTAAAAGGTTTGGAGGCGGAAAGCACAAGAATTTGGTGTCGAACTCTAATCTGAAGAAGATGGGCTCTTCTCCTTCTTCATCATCCATTGTGTTTGCCGTATTGTTTTTGGTTTTCAATGCGGCTGTGTTGTGTCATGGAGGCAAAACCAGTAGTTTCGTTAGGAAAGTGGAGAAAACTATTGACATGCCTCTTGATAGTGATGTTTTTAAAGTCCCTCCTGGCTACAATGCTCCTCAACAGGTGTGTGTTTTTTTCATGTTTTTTTTTCTCTTGTTATTTACTGGCCCTTTTCTTGTTATTTTCATCATCGAAGCATGTAGTATATGTATTGATTAAAATTTTTGTCTTTTCTTTTTTATATTTGTAATTTAGGTGGGTTTGTCAATTAAGAAAGGGAAAGTTCTAATTTTTTTTTAAAAAAAATGCAAAACTAAACTTTAAGTGTTTTTTTTGTCCTTAGAACTCTGGGGAGTCTCCTTGAGAGTTTTGTTGATTTTCTCAGTGGATGGACTCTCCTTAATTTATTGATATGTGGGTGATTTAAATACAGGTTCATATAACACAAGGAGATCATGTGGGGAAGGGAGTGATAGTGTCATGGGTGACTGCTGGTGAATCAGGTTCAAATACAGTGATTTACTGGAGTGAAAGTAGCAAACAAAAGAAGGAGGCTGAAGGCAAAACTTATACCTATAAATTCTACAATTACACCTCTGGCTACATTCATCACTGCATCATCAGAAACTTAGAGGTGAATTTCTTAAAAAATTTATGTTCTATTTGATGTTCATTTTGGTTCATTCGCAGCTCCCATGTTTATGTTCTGTTCTGTATTGGTACCTGATAGTTTCTCTATCAAATTAATTGGGAGTTTGGATTTTTACTTGAAAATATTCACCTTTTTTGTTCAAATTAGAGTATGGTTTTGATTAATCTGCTTATCTGACTTCTTGTGGCAGTTCAACACCAAATATTACTATGTAGTAGGGGTTGGGAACACCACAAGACAGTTCTGGTTTATCACTCCTCCTGCAGTTGGTCCTGATGTCCCATATACATTTGGTCTCATAGGTATGTATGGCTTGCTATAGGTTCTGTTTGCTTATATTATGGGCATTGTGGTCCATGCATACCTGTGTTTGCTCCTGTATTTGTGTATGGTTAAGATTCTTTCAGTGGATAGGATGTTCAGGCTCTTACATGCGCTGATGTCCTCTTATTGGGACTTTACTTGCAGGGGATCTTGGTCAGACTTATGATTCAAATAGAACACTTACTCACTATGAAAATAACCCAGCAAAAGGGCAAGCAGTTTTGTTTGTTGGAGACCTCTCTTATGCCGACCACTATACAAATCATGACAATGTGAGATGGGATACATGGGGAAGGTTTGTAGAGAGAAGTGTTGCTTATCAGCCTTGGATATGGACTGCAGGAAACCATGAGATTGATTTCGCCCCAGATATCGTAAGCATCTATTACCATAGTTTATCATCTAATCAAGAATAATATCTTCGACACCTCTGAAATAAGTGAAGGCCAACAGGAGATGGTATCTTCTGTAATTCTTATTTTCTTATGGGTAGAAATGCTTCATCTCACACCGTTAGAATAATTCATGGCTTCCAATATCCTTTCAACTTTGTTCTCTCAGGAAATGTTAATTTCCATTCCGAGGGCTACTTCTCACATCTTGCTTGCCAACTAACTTCGTTGCAACTACCTTAATTTAGTTGTTGAACTTGACTGTTATAGATACGATGTGGTTTCTATTGTCTATGCAAAGCTTGCTACGAGTTTAATTGTTAACTTTGAATTTAGAAAGTAAATTGCACTTGGTGCCTCTGCTTTTGATTTTTGATGCTTTGTGTTTTATGGTTTTAGTCCATAGTTTTCCATGTGCTTGTTTGATAAATGCACAGAAGCTGCTGAAAAGAAAATTCATAACAAAAGAATGAAATGTCGTTGCAGGGTGAAACTAAACCTTTTAAGCCTTATACTCACCGCTACCATGTCCCTTATAGAGCATCGCAAAGCACCGCTCCTTTTTGGTACTCAATCAAGAGGGCTTCAGCATACATCATCGTGTTGTCTTCATACTCGGCATATGGTAAGGGTTTTATTTCTTTAAGAGTCGTAAAATAGAATGAATGAAAGACTGAGTGTGTGTATCAGTGTATGTGCAACTTATTTTCATCAAACATTGGTTCAGGCCATTTTTTTGTTAGACATAAATGTCGAGTGCATATATTGCTTAGGAAAAGACCTTGGAAATCATGACTTGTACGCTGCTCATATTTTTTTGCAATTGCTTACCATAACTCCTGTAATCTCTTCATTTTGAAACCTGCATTCAGTTATTTGGAAAATCAAGTATAATCCCTGCTTTTGCGTAATTGCATCTGTTTTTCTACCTTGTTTTTAGGCAAATATACTCCTCAAAACCAATGGCTTGAAGAAGAGCTACCAAAAGTCAACAGGAGTGAGACACCATGGTTGGTTGTTCTTATGCATTCTCCGTGGTATAATAGCTACGAGTATCATTACATGGAAGGGGAGACCATGAGAGTAATGTACGAGTCATGGTTTGTTAAATACAAAGTTGATGTTGTGTTTGCTGGTCATGTTCATGCCTATGAACGATCTGTAAGTGTCCCTTATCCCTTATCCCTTACAAGTTATAAATCATGTGATCAGGTTCATGTTTCTCTTGAAATGCTTTCTTTCCACCTTTTGGGATGTCTATTATAACTTTCTAAAAAACGTCCAAAGTTTTGTAAAGATTCCTCTGTTTGGCTTCAGTTTTGTTTTTGCTTCAGAATGACATTAAATGCAAATCCTTTAAGCTTATCTAATACGATGAGATCGTCAGTACTATCAGATCATTGAAGAGAAGTTTGAGGTTGTTTGCAATCAGAAAGAACTACCAGACTAGATTTGAATGTGAAATCTTTGTCAAAGTAACAATTGGTGCATTGTCTCTGCAGGAGCGCATATCCAACATTGCATACAACATTGTAAACGGACGGTGTGTACCGGTAAGAGATCAAACTGCCCCAGTTTACATTACCATTGGTGATGGAGGAAATATAGAGGGCCTGGCAACAAGGTAAGATCTTTGAATAAATGAACTAATCTTCTCTGATATACATCTCCAAGTTGTCTTGCAATGTTATATATATCATGATCTTACCATATCTTGCAGCATGACGTATCCACAGCCAGAATACTCAGCATACCGCGAGGCTAGTTTTGGTCATGCCATTTTCGATATTAAGAACAGAACCCATGCTTACTATGGCTGGCACCGCAATCAAGATGGATATGCTGTGGAAGCTGACACCGTGTGGTTTTACAACAGATACTGGCATCCTGTTGATGACTCAACAAATTCCGATTCGTGATCAATCAGTTCTCGAGATCCTTTCATTTTCTGGAATAAAATTCTCATATAGAGAAGTGGACCGCAATCACGAATCGTCCCTTGGCCCCTTTGTTGGTCAGCGTTTGTGACAAAAAAATTTTTTTTGCTGATCATACGGCAAAATACACCAAATGAAAGTGTATTGGGA
>Ga0325403_1001190_pt1 | contig 21198 bp, 26 predicted proteins | sample PopdelMetagenome_19_FD_205665 | JGI IMG/M metagenome (GOLD analysis project Ga0325403, IMG submission 205665) | Populus deltoides microbial communities from Bellville, Georgia, United States - Xylem-PdKOR-R4 | ecosystem: Host-associated > Plants > Phyllosphere > Stem > Wood/Secondary xylem... | reverse complement strand
TACCCAAAGTTTCAGCCTTTAATCAATTGTTCTCTTTTTAGCTAGCTTTGTAGAACTGGGTTTTGCTTGCTTACCATTGTTCCTAATGTCCGTGTTCTCTACTGGTCGCCCCTTCTGCGATCGGAGATAAAGACTCTCTTCTTCTATCTGCAGCCGCAAAAACCTTATTTCATAATCACTTTCGGGAAAAAAATGGATGGACTATGTTTAGGCCTTGTAGTTTAGAAATCTTTCATTTTGCTTCCATAGGTTAAAACTTTCTAATACTGACCCTTCGATTTCAAAAGTTGAAGATGGCGTGGTGAATGGTGCTTGTTTGAAATTATGATAGTGATTATAATTTAAAATGTTTTTTTATTTAAAAATGCTTTAAAATAATAATTTTTTATTTTTAAAAAATTATTTTTAAAATTAACATATAAAAACATAAAAAAAAATTACCATTTTTTTTTGAATTTTGACCCATGATTTATGACCCGACCCAAGTTTTTAGTTAAGTACTTAGATTAATTGGGTTAATCTAAAATGTTTTGTTTAAATTTTTTTAAATTAAAATGATATTATTTTTTAAAAATAAAAAATAATCAAATTAAGTTTTAACTATGCTGCGGATTGACTCGCCATATCAATCATGTCAGTTTTATCTGATTTAATTTGAAATTTAATTAAAATTAAGTTAATAATTATTAAGTTATCTGATTAATTTAAACACAAGTTTAATAACACTGGTTAAATATTAATACGAAGGTACTCATAACTTTATGTCAAACAAATAAAAACGGATGGGCTACGGTTTAGCCCTGGTAGTTTAGAAATGTTTTCATTTTGCTTCAATAGGTTAAATTTTTCTAATATTGACCTTTTGACTTTAAAAGTTGAAGATAGGTGGTCATGGCAATTAAAACGTAGTGGAGTGACTTGATTTGGGTTGATTGGAATGTATTTTTTTAAAGTTAAAATAATATTATTAAAAAAATAACCAAATCAAGTTTTTGGCATGCTGCGATTAACCCATAATATCAACTAAATTAGCTCTATTCAATTTAATTTAAAACTCATTCAAAGTTAAATTAATAATCAAACCAAATTAATCTATTAAATTTAAAACAAGTTTAATAATAATATTTAAACATTGATAAAAAAATAATTATAATTTTATATTAAATAAATAACAACTAATTCAGCTGATTTAGTTTATATTGAGTGTTATAAGATTCACGCAACAATAATCAATTTGGATATAATTTTTATTTGAATCATATATTTTAATATTTTTTTAAACCATTAATTAATCTTATATATATAACAAGTTTTTTTCATGTTATTTTAAAGCTACATTAACTTGAACCATTATTCTATATATTATATTACAGCTACAGTAATTATTTTATATTAATTTGAACCATTATTCTATATATATCACAATTATATATATTTAAGCTACAACGATTTTAATTATGTGTTTAGTATTATGATGCAAAATGATTTTTTAAATAAATTTTTTAATTAAAAATATATATTTTTATATGTTTTCATTAATATATTAAAATTATAATATATATATATATATATATATAAATATTAATTTAATATTTTTTTAAAGTTATAAGCGATGGAAAAGGTAATAATGCAAAAACAATCACCACTTTGTCGAAGCTGATGGATAGTTTAATCGGCCCATATTCCGGCCCATAAAGTGGGCCCACTTGGTAAGTCGGGACTTCCTTTCCTAGCAACGGCAAACAGGGAACCCTAACTCATGATGACGTGGCAAGTACCTCACAAAAAAAACCATGAAATCACACGGTCAAGATTACACCAAAGTTAGAGCATCACGGAAACTAGAATCGACAGCAACACACGTCACCCTACTTTCTCAACTGTATAAAACACTGACCTCCACGCTAGCAGCTCTCTCTGCTCTCTCGGCGTCCCAGGAGTAGTTACCCACCAAAACACGAAACACGAAACTCAAAACACACAACACAAAACCCCGAGCTCTCTCAATAGAAGACAGAACGCGACGTCGTCTCGGCACCACCAGGTTCCTCCATTCGCTCTCTCGCCTCTTCCTCTCCATATCCGCGTCCTCCTAAGGTCTTGCGTTACAAGTTCGGCAAATTAGGGTTTATCCATTGTTCTTGTTGCTTATTAACTGCGAAGCTACTAGCGATCTACTTTTAGGTCTGTAACTGAATCGAACGGTGGTGTAGTATTTGCAGTCTTTTCTTCGAATGAACTGTTACTTTAGCAATTAATTAATTGCTGTTTATGCTATCGTAATAATGATTATGGACTTGAATGCTTTGATTAAATCCTTGTGATTTTAAGGCCGAAACGAATTGACAATAGAATGTGTTTTGTTTGTATCACTGCAGACTGTATAAGTTGTAGAGTATGGGAGATAGTGAGACAGTAGTAACTGAACCGTCGGCAGTCATGGATTATCCGGCGGCTGGGTATGCGTCTACTGGCTATGCTGATTCTGGTTCAGTTGTTGTTCCTGCCCCTGGTGATTTTAATGTGGAGGGCACTGGAAATTTTGCTGCTTCTACTGTTGCAGCACAGGGAGGTCATACGGGAAATACGTATGGTGCGGACTCTAGTTCTGTTGTACCAGAGGCTCGTGTTGGAATGAACAGTAGTGCTGAAAACGCAGCTGCTGGTGGTTATGATTTGGCTGTGAATGGAAATGTTGGAACTGAAGCTGGAGTTGCTGTATCAGTTGAGAATGGAAATGCTGGAGAGGTTTTGGGTGGAGCTGCTGCTGAGCAGCATTTTGTGGATGGTTCTGGTATGGCTTCTCTGGCATGCTTGTTATCTGTATATGTGATGGTTGAGGTTTTAATATAGGCTTTTAAAGAATTTAGGTTGCACAACATGGTATGCTTGCTATGTAAGATCTTGTTGTGTTGATCTTGCTATATGAAAATAGGAGGGGTTTATACTTTATTGATTCATGGAAATTTACTTGATTCTGAAAAAAATCAATTAGGTAGAATCTCCCTTGTTTTTCATTTCTTGAATAAGCTCACAAATTACTGGTAATTTTCCTCATAAGGTCATCCAATCTCAAGTAAAAGCAAGGTTTTTATGATTTCATGTGACACTTTATTGGTCCATGCATCTTTTTACTCGCACTGAGACACTTAAGTATTATCTTTTCCTTTTCAAATGCTCTTAGGCATTTCAACTTTCTTTTCTTTTTCAAGTGCTCTTAGGCATTTCAACTTTCTTTTCTTTTCAAGGCATCTTGGTGGTTTACATGATGGGTTTGTTCCCATGCATGAAACATCGTGGAACTTGGTTGGTCACAAATGCTTCAATCTAAAATTAAATGTGAACAATAAATTGGTTGTTGAGCACAGGAAGCTGTTCACTCATATCTGGTTGAAAGGTAGATGTAACGTAGAATCCTCAAAAATTTTGTGTAATTTTATTTAGAGTTTATGACAAATTTAGGAGTCCTTAAATCCTTACTCCAATAATCAATGATGAATGATTTTCTTGAACTCATAATCCCGACTTCCTTACTTTCCCTTTAAGGGTTGCCTGGAGTGTCTGTTTCCTTGTGAAGTAAATGTTTGTGGCTAATCCTTGTTATTGTTTTTCTATTTCCTCTTCTTCCCTCCCCCCACAAATATCTATGCAGACGATTCTTTTTAGCAGTTCTTAGGTGTTACCTAATCAATTTCCCCAATCTCTTTAGTGCCAGAAATGTCAGCTGAAGAGGACCACCTGTGGAGCATTGTGAAGGCTAATTCTTTGGATTTTGATGCATGGACTGCCTTAATAGATGAGACAGAGAAGGTGGCTGGGGTATGAACTTTCAGACATGTGATGAACTGCTGGTTCCTGTGCACATATTTTTACCTCTATCATTTTTTCTCATGAGAAATAAAGATATTTTGATTTTTCTGGAAAAATTGTGTTTGTTTGATCTTCCTTAAGTTGGATGAAAAGCAGTTGACCTTTAAGGCATCTTTTTAGTTAGATCCCAGCTCTCCTCAAATGACTGAGCTATCAATAACTCTGTAGGATTCTAGCATCTGACATTTGAATGATGGAGGAAAATGAATTACATGCTACATCATTTATCAATGGAAGCTAATTTCTATCCTTTCTGAACCTACTTATTCTTTGACGTGTATGTATCTGCAATCTGATTTCTTGTTCTAGTGGAGCTAACATGTTCACCTATAAACTATGCAGGACAGGATAATGAAAATTCGAAAAGTGTATGATGCTTTTTTGGTGGAATTTCCTTTGTGTTATGGTTATTGGAAGAAGTATGCAGATCATGAAGCACGCCTTGGTTTTATGGACAAAGTTGTTGAGGTATATGAACGGGCTGTTCTTGGGGTCACATATTCGGTGGACATTTGGTTGCATTATTGCATGTTTGCCATATCCACATATGGAGATCCAGAGACTGTTAGAAGGTAATGGCTGTTCACATATTTGTTTTTTTATCTGCCCACATTAGAATCATGGTCATGCGGTTTCTTGTGTCACAAGGATTTGGTAATTTTTTTTTGCTCTCTAACACTATTTCAGTATGCCTGCAACAGTGGCTTCTCACATAATGGCGAAAGGTTTGATGGAGATGCTTTAGAAATACAATTATTTTTTGTGCAAACCTTTTGATTTTAGGCTGCTCTATGGGTAGCTATTTGATTTTTAAGAATTTCAACTCTATTTTTTTTGGTCTCATCATACCCCATCTCTCCTTCCTCCTTTCAAGGGCCCCGTCATAGTAATGTAGTTAGTTATGAATTATGGCTGTCTTAAACTGAGACTCTGTGGTGCATCAATATGCAAAATGCTGCTGGGAAGATCTCATCCAGTAAGGGCTAAGATGGCCTCATTCAGTGCTCCGTTTTCAGACATTGTGTGGTTTTATCAGGAAGGTAAATGCAGCATTTGGAAGTGTCATGCTGTTAAGAGTGAATTGTTCCTTCTCCTTCAGCATATTCCCGGGTCTCCGATTTATGAATATGTCTGCATTGGCTGTATTGCTGTCCATATTTATATCTTAATCATATGTTCACTTTTCTTTGGCTTCAGGCTTTTTGAGCGAGGATTAGCTTATGCTGGAACAGATTATATGTCTTATCCCCTCTGGGATAAGTACATTGAATACGAAGAGGTGCATGCTGAGTGGGGCCGGGTTGCCATGATATACACACGGATATTGGAGATTCCTAACAGAAAGCTGGATGATTATTTCAATAGGTAATATTCTGTTCCGGCATCTGCATAGTACTTGCTGGCCTTGTTTATTGAGTTGTTGATTTGCATTATATAATTATCAGATCATTATATTTAACCACTTATGCTAATAACAACTTTTTCATGGTGAAGTATGTCTGTAGCTGGCTTAGTCTTTTTGTATTTGTTTGAGCAGACAACTCTTTGTGTTGTTATGCATAACTTTTAGTCCAGGTGTTGTTTGTACTCTATATCTTGTGGTAATGACTGTGCAAGACACGGAATAGTCTTCTGATTAGGTTCAACTAGTTTGGGTGCTTAGTTTTGTTCCTTTCTTTTTAGCTGCACACATAGTTTTGTTCTTTTTAGCTGCACACAATGAAAGTTTGTGTGCATTAGATTCGATGTTGTCCCATATTTTGAACTTGACAATTAGTGGGTTTGGTTGCAAACTAACTTTTGTAAGACATAATGGGTTCTTGTTTCTCTCTTTGTGAACTTCTTCTTGAATTGAGTGATGTCCCTAGACCTGTATTGTTAGCTGCATGAGGTTTTATTTGTGTTTCAATCAAAAAGGTCTTTCTCAAGAAAACAAATTCATGCTGTTTTTTTTCTTTAAATTATTGCTGCATTTTACTGGGAAAGCAGGTGGATGTCAACTCTTGGGGAGTTGCCATGACTTTTACTTACCTGGATGTACTCATGTCAGAAATATATGGATGCCTCAGGTTGACATGGATGCTCGGGTTGATCCTTCAAATATTAGAAACTCAACAAAAAAATGATATAGTTATATCTGGTTTGGATGTTATCCTACTCCTATATTTGAGTATGAGTAACTTGCCTTCTTGCTCTGTGTCCAAATTTGCACTTCCTTTGGTGTTTGAGGTTATAGAAAAATGTTTGCTTGTATGCTTCTAGTAAAGTCCACGTTCCTGCATTGCATGTAGCATTTGCGGCACATTTATTATTTCAACTTTGCACTTTTTTTAGGAGTGGGCATCTGAAAGGTCTCTGGGAATGGCAGACTGCAATTCCTCTGCATTAAATATCAAAATTTTGCCAATTATGATATTATTGGATTTTTCAACTGTGGCTTACCAAAAAGTTTGCTGATTGGTTAACTTTGAATAAGAATGTTGAATGCAGATACACGACACAAGCATCACATCTTTTTATTTTTTTGTTGTGCAGCATGATATTTTTGTAGTTTTATATATATTCTTTTTGTTGGTTTTCAGATTTAAGGCTTTTGCTGCAAGCCGGCCTTTGTCAGAATTAAAGACTGCTGAGGAAGCTGCTGCTGTAGCACCTGCACCTTCAGAGGATAGAAGCCAAGCAGACGAGGGAGAGGTTCATCCTGATGCAGCTGAACAGCCTTCTAAACCTGTAAGTGCTGGCTTAACAGAAGCAGAGGAGTTGGAGAAGTATATCGCCATTAGAGAGGAAATATACAAGAAAGCTAAAGAGTTCGATAACAAGATCTTTGACTTTGAAAATGCTATTAGGAGGCCCTACTTTCATGTGCGGCCCCTTAATGTTGCAGAGCTTGAAAACTGGCATAACTATCTGGATGATATAGAAAGAGAGGATGACTTTAATAAGGTATTTGGGTTTGTTTACTGTTGTTCATTGATCTTTTTGGTTTTTAGTTTTTAGCTGTACCTTGTTATACGTTGGCTTACAGTTAAGTAATATCTGCTGCATCATATGCTTCATTGGCTAAACCATTGGATGAAGCAACATTTTTAACGGGAAATTGAACTGAGACTAAAGCATGGGCCTTCGATTTGGTTTCTATGAGGCTAAGTACTTCAAACCCTCGTTTGTCAGTGGACTAGGTTCCTGTATGTGTTAAAATTTTATTATTCTTAAAATTCATATGTTATGCATGCAGGTATCTTCTTGCCTTCCTAACCATCTTCTGTCAGGCAAGGAGGGTCCCTCCTTTCGTATTTGAGGGGCCTTTTTGTTCCCCAATGGAGTATTTCTTATGCATAGCTCTTTTGTGCTTTGTGCATTTCCTTTTGTTAATAAGTTGATGGATTCAGTTGTACCTTCTAGACCGTGATGACATGTTTTCTTGAGTCAGGTGGTCAAGCTATATGAAAGATGTGTAATTGCATGTGCTAATTATACCGAGTATTGGATACGCTATGTCTTGTGCATGGAAGCCACTGGGAACATGGACCTTGCAAATAATGCTCTTGCTCGTGCAACTCAAGTATTTGTCAAGGTATGAAGTTTTTGAGACTTGTTCTATCACTTTGTATTATCCGTTGTTTCTCGTTCAATTGAATGTTATGGTAAACTTTTGGTAATCACCACAAGGAGTTGATTCTGCTTTTATGTTTCTTGTACAAACCTGAATGTTGAACCATGCTATTTGTCTAATACATTGATCAAAACAAGCTTGCATGGCTGCCTGTTAGCAGTGTTGTCTGCTTTGTCCCTCACATAACTTTGCCAACTTTCATAGTTATGCTTTTAACTTTATCAACTGAATATCTAACAGAGACAACCAGAGATTCACATTTTTGCTGCCCGTCTCAAAGAGCAAAATGGAGATGTATCTGGTGCTCGAGCTGCTTACCAAGTTGTACATGCTGAAATTGCACCTGGTCTTCTTGAAGCAATTATTAAGCATGCAAACATGGAGCATCGATTGGTAAGATAGTTTTAGCAAGTCTTAGGTCCTGTCAATTTTGATTGAGATGCCACATGTTCTGACTTAGCCATTTCTCCTACGCAGGGGAATCTTGAAGATGGCTTCTCCTTGTATGAACAGGCCATAGCCATTGAAAAGGGAAAAGAGCATTCACAAGTGTTGCCAGCATTGTATGCACAATATGCTCGATTCGTATATTTGGTAGGTCCATATTTGCTGTGCACATTGTGAGGCCTTTATCTTTCTTTTTTTCTTAAAACTTCTGCTTCTAATGATTGTGTATAACTTCAGAAATGATTGCCTTACATGCCAGTTGTTCTCTTCTCTTTACCAATTATTCTAAATGCCTGATGTCTCGGGCCAGTATTTTGAAATTTTCATTCTCTACAATGCTTTCTTTCTAATGCAGGCATCAAACAATGTAGAGAAAGCCAGGGAGATTCTTTTAGAAGGACTTGAGAATGCCCAATTTTCAAAACCACTTCTTGAGGTTTGCTCTCTCTCTCTCTCTCTCTCTCTATATATATATATATATATAAGCCAGTGTTGTCGAGAGGCACTCTAGGCGAGGTGAGGCCCTGGCACCTTTAGTAGCCTCAGGCGTTGGATTTCAATGAGGCGCTGCCTAGGCGAGCGTCTTGTGAGAGGGTGCAAGGCGCTAAGGCTAGCGCCTGCTTGAAGTTCTTCCTTTTCTGTTGGGTCTTTTTTTAAATGATTTATGTTTTGACCTATTTGTCTATTTTTTTAATTTACCACAAGAAACAACTTAGGGGTATTTTTGAAAAAAACAAAGATTAGGGTAAAAAAATATCATTAAAGTGGGAAACAAACAGAAATTGAAGGACACTTAGAGAAACACCATCTACACTTTCTTTTTTCTACAGTGGGAGTTGAAGAACAACACATCAGTGGGAGTTGAAGAACAACACATCTGTGCAGCTAATACTTTAATTTTTTTTTTAAACAAGTGCAATATAGTTTGAAAGATAAGGATTTCGATTATAATCATGAAATGGAGGATATGGAGGATTCAAGTGAAGGAGAGGAAAGCATGGATGGAGATGGTTTTGAAGATTAATTAATAATAATGATGATATTTAATTTTGCTTTTTAATCTATTTGGCTACTTACTACTTTAAATTATCTTATTTTGTTTTAAGGGTGAAAATATAACTTTATATGACTATGTTATGGTATTTTATATTTTCTTTTGATTTTCTAGTGATCTAATCTTAATCGGGAAGATATATAATTTAGATTTATATAATATAATATATATTTTAATTTATAGCATATCGCCATGGTTAGCGCGTGCCTAGTGCTTTGGGCATTTTACAGGCTTGGTGCCTTTTAGCGCCTTTCACCTTTGACAACACTGATATAAGCATGAAAACACTAACTTTTTTCAGCTATAACTTCTACATTGATCTCCTGGCGCACTAACATGCTGTCTGTTGTTCCATTTATATGCAGGCTCTGATACATTTTGAGACATTTCTGCCACTTCCAAAGCAAATTGATTATCTGGATTCACTGGTAGATAAGTTCATTTTGCCCAGCTCAGACAGCGTCAATGCTGCTAGTGCTGCTGAGAGGGAAGAACTATCCTGCATTTTCTTGGAGGTTGTCTTTATTTTTCTTTTCTGTTTTTATCTGTTCTGATACAAGAATTTAATCAGATGTTTTGCTTGCAGTTAGCCTTATTGTTAACAGTTATACGACTTTATGCTGCCATGTAGAATCTCACTCCATTGATACGAGTCCTACTGTGTTAGAAAGTAGTGTTCCACTATTCTGTTGAAGAGGATGTTAAGTGGTTCTTTGTGGTATTGTGGTGCATGTTAAGGAGATATAAATAGACTCTGTAATCTAATTTGCTTTTCATTTTGTCAAACTACAGACTTCCTTCTGTTATATAATCTAGAATACTATTCTATATTTATTATTTTATTGAAGCATACTCTAGTTCAGTTGCTGCACAATGAGTATACGTTGTCTTGATTTCAATTTTGCATATGTTTTGGCCAATGACTGTCCTTCAAAGATAATGGGTGTCAGAGCTGAGAATTCTGGTGTTGGAATGGGCTGAGCCTAGTTAGATTTCTCATCACATCTCTTTATATTTTTGTTGGTTTTTGCTCCTTCAGTTTTTAGGTATATTTGGAGATGCTCAATCTATAAAGAAGGCTGCTGATCGGCATGCCAAGCTCTTCTTACCCCACAGGAGCAAGTCAGAGTTGAAAAAGCGCCACGCCGAGGATTACCTAGCTTCAGACAAGGCAAAAATGGCCAAACCTTACCCTGATGCAACTTCACCTGCACAGTCTCTGATGGGTGCATATGCAAGTGCACAGAACCAATGGACAGCTGGTTATGGTGTACAGCCTCAAGCTTGGCCACCGGCTACCCAAGTACAGACTCAACAGTGGACTCCAGGCTATAACCAACAAGTAAGCTGCCTTTTCTCGATGGTTTTATTGAAGTTTTAACTCAAGGACACTAGTAATTTGATAATGAACTCTCGTCTCCAATCATTTAAGAAAGTTTTTTGCAAGCAGTATTATAGTTTACCTCAAGAAAGTGATCTTTCAAATAATTTTCATGTAAATAGGCTGCATATGGCGCATATAGTGGTTATGGAGGCAGCTACCCGAATCCCCAAGCTCCTACATCAGTTGCACAAGGTGCAGCTTATGGTGGCTATCCTCCTACCTATCCTGCCCAGGTTTCCATTTAACTATGTTTTGAATTCATGTTATATTGTTGCATGTTCTTTTTCTTCACTTTTTTCTTACTCTTTTCGCCTTGTAATTCGTTTGTTGTTTCAATCAGTGATACTAGTGCTAGTCTTTACTTGTTTTATTATTTGGGCATGGAAGGGATTAAGGACCTGTCTTTCCTTGTCCCATCAATATTCAAATAAGTTAAACAGTGGGTTGTTACATAATCCTATTAGGAGACACTTCATTACCATTGCTTTCGACCTCGCCTCCTGTTATTTGGCTACACAACTATAGAGGCATGATCGAGAGTTCATTTTTTATTGTTTACCCTGCTTGTCTACTGTAACTTCGATCTGGACTTTGGAGGTCATTTGCATTATGTTGCTGCCTTTTCGGCATGGATTCACGTTCAACTTTAATAGTCCAGACAAATTGACATCGTCAACCTTCAAGTTTCTTTGCAAGTGTCATATCCTTTGTCATTGAACTTTGTTTACGTTCTCAATGGGCCTGGGTATACCTTTTTTCAGTAGCCTCTGTGCTGTACACTCGTCTATTGTTATCAGGGATACTGCTGGAATGGAAAAACTGCTTTTCAAACATCCTACTGTTTCTACTGCTGACAGTGTTTTTCTGATCTCAGCAGGCCTTCCCTCAACAAAGTTACGCACAACCCACAGCTGCGGCACCATTGACTCAGCCTCAGCAGCCCGCTACTGCTCCACAACCTTACTACGGGACTTACTACTGATCTGGCAGGAACTTCCTGCTTGTAATTTATCTTTGCCGAATCTATTTGTAACTTGGGGTTTTTTTCCCGGAAACACGGACAGCATGGTGTAAGCAAGAATGCACACAAGGTAGAGGAAGATGAGAGAGTAAACTTGTAGGTGCAATGGTAGCAGTTGTTCTTCTTCAGTGAATGATTAAATCTTTTGCCATTCTAGGCATTCTTTAGTAGATTCTGCTGCTTACGTTCTTGGTTCACACCACAAGTTCAGTTGATAGTGGCTGTGCTAGCAGTGCAAGAGTAACTGGAGTGATTTTAGTCGGCTCGGCCGTGCTCACTCCATCGTCAGGACATAGCACTGCTGTGCTCGAAATATTGATTGAAATCTCTCTGATTTGGTTCATATGATCCCGATTTTAAATTTTTCGGAACCTGTCTTGAAAAGCTATAAAGTACTTGAAATTACGCCAGATATTTTGAAAGAAATAAAATAAAATACTATGGCATGATAAATTGATAAGCTGGTCGTTTGAAGCTTGCAATGGTTTTCTAGCACAATTTAAATTAATATAATTAATCTATTTTAATAATAGCACATGACGATCATGTGGTAATTAGGTTTTGATTTCAAATTTAGAGCATATTTATTGAACTTTTTTTGCTCTAATCTTTTTTTTATATATATTTTCAGATTGATGATTAAATAAATTTTAAAAAATAAAAAAATTTATTTCAGTGTATTTTTAAATAGAAAGTATTTTAAAGAGCAATGAATATTACAATATTTAAATCTTCACTTAAAAAAACCAAAAAAAAAATCTAAGCACAAAATCACCTACAATTTACAATTATATTCTAGCATGATGTAAATTAATAAAATTAACCTGTTATAATAAACAAGTTTACTTAAAATATAAGTCATGTTAATTAATAAATTTTTAAATTCAAATTTATTTCTCAACCATAGAAAAAAACCAAATAAAAATTGTAAGCACAAGAAACAGCAATAATCAATACAAAAATTGTAATGGATGTAAGAGTGTTTTTTAATTAAAAAATGCAATTCAACATTTTTTTTTAATTTTTAATATAGTATTTTAAAACTATAAAAAAATATATCTAAAAAATATTAATTTTAAAAAAGAATTTTTTAATTTTTTTTCTTAAAAAAAACTGAAAATTACTTTAGCGGTGAACGGGCACAAAAACCCAAACCAAAACACATGTACTCATCCTACACATAGGATGAACGGTCGCGACGGCTCGAAGTGTACATCTATGATTTCCTGCGGTCATCCCTATATCTCTCTCTCTCCACATATCTATCTATCCAATCGAATCTTCTTGAATCAAAATCAGAAACATATCTATCTCAAAACCCTAATAAAATCCTCTCGCTCTCTCTCACTCACTTCTTCTCCTCACCACCATCAATCATAAACCCTGATTCGCTAAATCTCACTCAGTATAAAAATGGCGAGTCCATATCCACCGCCGGTAACCGTAAAAGCAGTTCAGGTACGTACGTACTTACGGTTCCATATTTCTTCTTGTAAATATTTATGCTTATAAAACCGTATCTTCTCTTCATTTTGATGGATAGTTTCTTGTGTGTGGCTCGTTAGGTTGGTTCGTACTTTGTTGGGCAGTATTATCAGGTACTTCAACAGCATCCAGATCTCGTGCATCGATTCTATGCCGATGGCAGCACCATCATTCGTATCGATGCCCATTCTACCGATTCTGCTAACACAATGCTGGTACCTCTTTTATTTTTTTGGTGATTTGAATTTTCATGGTCTGTTATTTTTTTTTGATGGACATGAGCTGTTCCTATAAAGCCTACGCTTGTTTTTTTTTTGTAGAACCTGATTTGATTTGGGTAGATGTGCATTTAGCTTTCCATGAAGGGTTTTCTTTACCGTTTATATTTAATAGTTGGTGCCTTAGTGGGTTCACTACTCAACTTGTATTACTCTACTGGGTGGGTATTTTTTTTTATAAGATTTTTCATCTTTTTTTGCTTTCAATGGATGCATACGCTGGCTTTTTTTTGTCTATTTTTTATTTGTTTTTATTCAGGGGTTGTCGTGCACAACCTTTTTTGAACTGTTTAGTGTTTCTGATTTTTTATAGCAGAAATGTCGTGTATATTGAATGGAAGTAAACACATGTATTATTGTGAATTTGTTGTTGAGGGTAAATGTTTTTTGTAGGATGACCAGTGTTGAAAATGAGCACGGGAATAATTATTTATTATGCTTGGAAATTGTTCTTACCAATTATTGTGCTGTCTTTCCTCCTATTCTAATCATTCATTGAATTGTTTTTGCTTTATTTCTCTCCAGCAAATTCATGCGCTTGTCATGTCTTTAAACTTTTCTGCTATTGAAATCAAGACTATCAATTCGCTCGAGTCGTGGAATGGAGGTGTTCTGGTTATGGTGTCTGGTTCTGTTAAGACCAAGGATTTTGTTAATAGAAGGAAATTTGTTCAGACCTTTTTCCTGGCTCCACAGGAGAAAGGTTACTTTGTTCTCAACGATATCTTTCACTTTGTTGATGATGGAGTTGTTTACCAACAAAATCTAGCACCCAGGCCATCTGAAAACATGTACATGCAACATCCAGTGGCTGTATCATCTGACGAGACTTTTGATGCACAATTAGATTCTTCTCACTCTCCTCCAGAGCCTCCAGGTAACAGGATGATGATGGGTACAGTGAAGTATTAAATTTATATTGGTGTGGTGAATTAAAAATTTCCCTTTTTTCATTGTCTGCTTCTCCTTGGGCTTTGGTTTGAGCTGTGAAAGGGTGGGGGTGGGGGGAGTTTATAAGTTTGGATCTAATAGTTTAACTGAAAAAAAAATCAGGATTGTATGTGTGTACGCATGTTTGTTAATTTTAAAATCAATGAACTTTTAATCTCTCGGTTTGTAGTTTCTGAGGGTCATTTGTTGTGATAGGGTCATTTGATATTACAACATACTGCCTTGTATTATCTGGTCTAATCTGTGAGTTTTGGCAGTTTCTGACTATGTTTTGGAGGAAGAAGCTAGAGAATATGTGAACTCAGTTCGCATAGATGATGATCCAGTTGACAAGTACAGTCTCCCAGAGCAACAAGAGCAACAAGACTTTGAGACTGAAATTGTAGTAGATGAAACTCCTGTAGTGGAAACACCTGCTTCATTTCAAAGTGCTGTAAATGTTGGACAAGATTTTCCAACTGCTGCTCCAGAAGAACCCTTGGAAGAGCCTCAAAAGAAAACTTACGCTTCAATAGTAGGCATCTATTCTTTGCTTGTGTTTGTTTCTTGTTTTGTTTTGCATGCACATCTGCATCTTTGTGGTTTTTAGCAATACAAGGCATATCTAAAATGATTTAGAAGTGGTTATTGTAACATTTGAGTACAATCAATTCTGATGAAGGCCTCTTTGTTGATGCCTTCTTAATATACAAAGCTAGGCTTAAAAGTTGTGAAAGATCAAGGTGGTGATAGTATTTGCATAAAATATTACAGGAACAGATCTGTTTTTATTTTCATGTTTTCCCTGTGGTATCTCTTGCTGTTAACTTATTTTCGCTGGGACATGGAAAGTAACTTTTAATCTGGATTTTTTCTGATGGTGGACATGTGATAGCTACTAGTTTCCAAGGGGCCGTCTTCTTCATCAGTTGCCACCCAGCCGCCTGTGAACAAGAGTGCCCCTACAACCTCTGATTGGAATCATATGCCAACAACCACTGCACTGCAGCCAGAATCTGTATCATATGCAACAGAAACTGGAGTTGAGGCTACCGAGGAAAGCTTTGGAGTAGATGAAGGTCAAGCATGTGATTCTACCTTAAAAGCTCATCCTTATAACATGACTTACTGTGCTCTGGTGATATTGTTCTCCCTTGTCTGGATTTTTCAGTGATCTTGCTTAATTTATGCGTTTTACCATTTTTTACTTTTGGATGGAACTTTTGAATTTTGTAGCTAATTATACTCCGGATATGACTGGTGCCTTGGAAGGAGTTGATGAGCTCAATGCCAGCAAACACAATACCTTGATTTCTTGTTTAATTGCCACACAATCTTTATACATTTTGCGAGTTTTTGTGAGAAGTTTTCAACACGAACTATTTTGTTGGCAGCAGCACAACTATCTGGGCAATTTTTCCTCGTTGCACAGTGATTTTTGTAGCTGATCACTTTTTTCCCTTGAATGATATTTATATTGGCAGTGTTGCATTCTATATATTTGAAACCTGGGAGAACATATTCCTGTAGCAATTAACATAGTTGGAAAGCATCAAGTTGATTCTTGATCATCCTCCCATACAGGTGAACCAAAATCTGTCTATGTGAGAAACTTGCCCTCTGATGTTACTGCTGCAGAAATTGAGGAGGAGTTTAAACACTTTGGTAGGATCAAACCTGATGGTGTTTTCGTTAGGAATCGCAAGGTGAACCTTCTGTCTACTCCTCTATATATTGGCATGTAATGTTCACAGTGGCTGAAATAGCAATTGATTCGTGCAGGATGTTGTTGGTGTTTGCTATGCTTTTGTTGAGTTTGAAGATCTTCTAAGTGTTCAAAATGCAATCAAGGTTTGAATTTAATATCATTTAAGGATTGTTTTCTTTTTATCTTATTTGCTTGCCAATTTTTCTCTATGCTTAATGTCAATGCATTCCTCTTTTTGCTTGTTCGTAGCCTTCAGCGTCTATAAGGATGAAATTTCTCAATCATTCGATTTAATTAATAGTTCTAGCTTTGTTCAAGTTTCATTTGATTTTCTTTAGTCCTTGTAAATATTTGGTAAGATGCTATGAATTGGTTTGTCATGTTCCTGTGATTTGCTTTTGACGTGCAAAACATGGACCGACAGCCATGGGAAACCTTCTAAGATTAATTATAGAATGAAAATTAAATCCATGCGTGTTTGTATTTCGGAGAAATATAGACATGTTATTTGATAGTATTGCTTTTTTTTTTTTTTGTGATGCAAACATCAGGCACATTCATATCTGGAGATTTCAACATTTTCTGATGCTGTATTTTGCATACAGTATTTCTTCTGCTCAACTGTTTTTTTTTTTTTTCATTTTTTGAATGCAGGCATCTCCAATACAGCTGGCTGGAAGGCCAGTCTACATTGAGGAGCGAAGACCCAGCACCAGTATTGCTTCTCGAGGTGGAAGTATGTGCATTCATTCATTCATTCTCTCTCTCTCTCTCTCTCTCTTTTATTTAGTTGTAAGTGTTAAGTGGAGAAGTCTTTTTTGTATTGATCAAATCCATACAATAAAAGTAGGTATCTGATTCATGATTGTTTTTTTTTAAGCAGTGGCAGTTTAAATAGAATTTGATGCCACAAATAAATGTTTATGTGGGTGGTTGTGAAGTTATCCATTACAAGTGTGCGAGAAACTCAATGGCCAAGGTGGCAGCAGCTGTGTTTGTTCATGTACCTGTTATAGGACTTAGATTATTCCATGTTGCTTTTGGAAAGCAATATTACTGTCATCACATGCCATATCCTTGTGTTTTGTATCATGCTTAGGGTAGTCAATGCATTTGACTTTTGTGCTCCCTGTAAAAAAATTGCGTGATTTGTGCTCTGTGCAGGAGGAAGAGGGAGAGGTTACCAAACAGATGCACCAAGGGGGCGTTTTGGTGGCCGTAGTTTGGGAAGGGGAGGCAATCAGGATGGTGGTGACTACAACAGAGCAAGAGGCAATGGTTTCTATCAGCGTGCTTTCTGATAAGACGAAGGTTATCAGGGAATGAAGTGTGAAAAGGATGAATCACTCTGCCTGGACCTGGGTTTTTTGATCCGAAGGTTATATACAGGTTTTTTGAGTTGTTGATTCCTGATTGAATATTTTCCTTTGATTGGTTTCAGGAAAGATATGTACTTTTAAAGTGTGTCGTTTCACGTGAAAGGAGTTTCAAATGTATTCTGTGTTATTTGTTCTTGTTTATATAGATACGCTTCGAATCCCCTTGAATGGTTTTTATCACACAGTTCGAGTGGGAAAATTTTGATTCAAGCTCAATGTGGTGAATCGATGTGATCTGCTGATTTTATGGTTTAGAAGAGCAATTTTTCTTTTGAACGAACGTTTTTCTTTCTGGGATTGTTTGTCCTTTTGCTGTGTCTTCTCTTGCAGAGCCCACATTAGTCCCCCTCCCAGCAGCCTAGCAGTGAGTGCTCATATACCTTTCAAGCACACACTAGTGTTCGTAAACGTGCATGTCCAACTGTAAGGTCTCTCTTCTATGGTTTAAGCGTGATAGTGTGTGAGAATTGCTTTAAGCCCTGAAAATAAAAATGAAACCACTGTAGCATTTGTTACTTTTCACCCTCTTACAAATTGGGATGGTGACTTTTAAAAAAATCTAAGTTTGGTCCTTGTATACCTTTTTTTTTTTTTATGTACAATTGAGTTCTTTTTTTTTATTTAATTTTAAATTAGCATGCAATAGCATTTTTTTAAGGTATTGTTTTTTGGAGGAGGGGTTGGATTAAAAGGCAGAGGATCAAAAAGAAATTTAGGGGTGAAATTGGTGGTAATTTTGAATTTTGTTAGGAAAATTTATTTTAGTTTTTTATTTTTTGTAGTTATTGGATGGTCAATTCCTTCGGTGGATCTAAATTTAATTTTAGTATAAAATATTATTTTATTTATATTTCATAGTTTTTTAATTTTTGAGAGGAGAGACTTATTGGATTCTAGTTGAGAAAAAGAAAGGAGTTATAAAATAGTTAATCTCAGCATTAATAATGGATTTTTCTGATAGGAAGAGTTTCATTTTAATATATATATATTTTTTATTTTTATCAAGATTTTACTAGGTGATTTGAATTTTTTTAAAAAAAGAAGTGTTGAAAAATGATTTTTTTTATTGAAAAAACTAAACCCGTGCAGGCCCCGGCATGTAAACCGGAAGCTTCACGCGCCTGGGCTATTTTCTTTCAATACCTATGCCCACACAGCTAAGCTTCTTTCGTTTTCAGTTTTTTAGTTTTTTTGCTACTTTATCTTTGTTTTTTCAAGAAAACAAATTGAGAAAACAATTCATTGAATCCAATTGAGTGTATTAGCTGGTCACAAATTAATATTCAAGTTATTATTTGTTTTTTTTTTGTTTGTTCGATGCTTTTTCTGTCCTTCAATTTAAAAGAAATATAATCTTATCTTTTTCTTATTGATGATATATTTTTTTAATTTAACTCAAACCTAAAAGAATACAATTTAATTATTTTTTATTAATGATCTTCCTTTGCTATATTAGCTGTGTTTATTACAATTTTTTTTTTCACTTTTCAAAAAATATGTTTCATACAAAATGCATTTTATTCTCATATAATTAAGAGTAATATGAAAATTTTATTTTACTAAATAAAAATAATATTCTAAGAAATATAATTGCTAAACACAACTAAGTAAATAATTAATTTGTGATTGAATTTTTTTTTTAACTAAAAATACATTGCGCCTGCGTTTTCATTTTTTTTAGGCGCTCCGCGGTGAGGTGCTGCGTACAAAACTAGTGTCTACCAACTGCTGTCATTCACCACAGTTGACAGAGTGTTTCAATGTTGAGCAATTCTAGTATTAGAATCGAAGGCATTTATTTATAGACATGATGATCTTGATTATGATACAGGTTTTACATAGCTGGTGCTTTTCGCCATGGATTCTCTTCTCTTGTACCTTCCTCCTCTCTTTTCCATAACCACAACGCCTTCAGTTAACAGCTTAACCTCTGGCAAAAGCCACTGCTCCTCCATGGAAACGTGGTGGCTTAGCATCGAAATCTTTCGGCGGCACCTTACATTCGACATCATCATCATCATCCTCTGTTTCCCATAGGAAACTAGCATATGCAGCGTGAACATGGCTGTAAACAAAGATCGAGAATTTGTTAAGCTGAAGCGCCTTGATGATCATAATCTGATTCTGGGACATAATGTTGCGCTTTTCTTACCAATCTTCTGGAGAAGCTTGAACTCCACGCTCGAAGTAGCTCGAAGCTCTATCTTGGTCTTGATGCAATTCCCATACTAACTTTCCATATTGTGACAGTATTTCACCATCTTTAGGATCTGCTAAGATAGCTCTGGAGTAATACTCCTCGGCTCCCTGAAGGTCTCGCTTTGTCTGCGAAATATTTGTGGTTTTAGCATCAGTTTTGAGCAAGTAACAGTTAAAAAAATCCATGTGAGGGTTGTGTTCTTAAGATCATCCGACAAAGAGAGAGACTGATCGATTGACGCTCAAGCTGATTTAAACTGTACTCCTTACCATTGAACCAAATAACAAGAAAGAATTAGACTTGAAGTAATGGAACAGGACTCACCTGACACAAAAATTGAGCATAGTTCCTCAGAAACAAAGGGTTGCCAGGATTTTCCTGCACCATCCTCTTATAATACTCCTCCGTGCCATGCATGTCTCCACCTCCTGAACCAAACTCATCACCACTACCACCTCCACTTCTGCCACCATAACCTCCACCACCACCATTTCCATTACTACCACAATCAATGCCAGGCCCTCTTGCAAGGTGCATCTCTTCACTAATCCACTCTCTTTTCTCTTCAAAATTTACGCTCCAAATCCTATCCATGACTCTCACCTCCTCAGTCAAAACCATGTTCTCCATCTTATTACTTAAACCAAAGTGGCCATTTTCCGCCGCCACATTCTCTTCTAATTCTGCTCTCTCTTCCTCATCTTGGACGTCACTCTGATCTTCATCTTCCTCATCCTCATCTTCATAGCGACCTCGCGAAGTACTATAAGAAAATGATGGTATAGTTTCTAACATCAAGAACTTTGATCTCCCGGAGACTTTCCTGATTTGGTTCGGATTGTAGTGCTGTTCATCGTTGTTGTTAGAAGAATAGTCTAGTAGCCCTTGAAGGTTTCCCTCAGACTGAGCACGACGAAAGCCTTGATGGGAACGACCAGAGAATTCAGAAATGGAAGGAGAGATGGGAGAGGAGTTGCAGGAGATGGTGCTGAGACAGAAGCAACCAGTTTGGTGATATGGAAGTTTGTTTATGCTTTGGTGGTGAATTGGGCTGTGCTTGAATGTGGTGTTAATATCATGGTGGTGATTGCTGCTGCTGTTGTTAGGGCTGTCGGAGAAAGACGAGAGCAGGGATCCAAGAACTGGTGTTGAAGAGCTCCTTAGCAACATGGTTGCTTGTGACATGTAGCCCTTCAGCTGTTAAAACCAAGGGTGTAAGATTCCGTGAATAGATCAAGAAAAAAACAAAACTCACATGGAAGATAAGATTTCAAAGGCTCAGAACCAAAGCCAGAGGCCTGAGCTAGTAAGCTGGCCATGCTTAAATGTCCAACCCCCAGAAGACAAAACTCAATAAAAACTGCTTTACAGTTGAGCAAATGCCCTGAAAGTAGTGTCCTATAGGGTGGTATATATTGGCTTTACAAGCCATGGTGTCTATGGACACGGGACAAAGTTAAATCAAGCCAAACTACATCCTTGAGCAAGAGCATCACAAGCAAAAAGAGAAAGCACTATACCCTTTTGAGATGCAATCACGCAAAAGCGAAACAGTCCCTTGAGCTCGAACACCTCGTATGAGATTAGTCGAAGAGAAAAGAAGCCAGCTAGCCCAGAAGGATGACAAAGACTAGATGAAGAAAACCATCTAGAACTTTGTCAACAACCTGCATTTATAGCATAGTAAAGAGGGAGGGAGGAGATATTTGACATGATAGATTATTTATGTGGTGGAGAAATCTTTGATGCTAGCTGTGAGATGGGGCCGGGCATGGAAAAATATCAAGTCATTTTCCTTGTACAAGTTGTTAAAGCAAGCCTATTCA
>Ga0325403_1001189_pt1 | contig 21199 bp, 10 predicted proteins | sample PopdelMetagenome_19_FD_205665 | JGI IMG/M metagenome (GOLD analysis project Ga0325403, IMG submission 205665) | Populus deltoides microbial communities from Bellville, Georgia, United States - Xylem-PdKOR-R4 | ecosystem: Host-associated > Plants > Phyllosphere > Stem > Wood/Secondary xylem... | reverse complement strand
ATCCATTGTTTGGTTTGTTTTTGTTTTTTTTTTGGGGGGGGGGGGGGGGGGGGGGGGGGGGGGCTTTCCTTGTCTTTTATGGATGCCAATGCCTGAACCACGGTTGAGTGGTGGGAAATATAAACACCAAATCACCAGACCTAGGAGCGTTGATGAGAAAACCGTACATGTACTATGCGAAGAAAAAGCATTAGATACTTGCAGCAAGAAATCCTATTGCTTGATTTAATCGTGTTCTAGAAAAATTAAAATAATGGAAGAGGAAGCATCATTTTATCCACAATGCAGTGCAACTGCCTACTCAATCGCGGTACGATTTCATGGATCTGATAAAAATCAACCTTATGATAGGTGGTTAGGTACCTGCGAAACGCAGACAGCAAAGACCTACTCTTTGAGAGCGAAATTATCAGAAATTTATACCATTTTGACAATGCTTTTATCACTTTGTTTAAGTTATCTATGGCCATTTGGAGCAAAATGATGGTAAAAGGTAACATGAAGAGAAATACACATTAATTAGAATCAAGAAATTGATAATTGGAAGATGATATCAGGGGAATGAGAGAAGCTAACTTTGATTCTACCATCTACAATATTTTGACTGTAGGTACGAGACAGATAAGCTACCGAGGTCTATCGACAGTATTTTTTCTTCTTTTCTGATGCTTGGAGGCTTTGAGCCTTGCAGAAACTTGTGTGAAACCTTAGGAACAATGCTGCAGTTGAGGTACTCTTCAAAGAGAAGACTAATGGCGAGGGATAACCTGAAGCAAGAAAAGAGGGAAGGTGGAATTCTCAGGGATTGCAATTTGCAGGGTTAATCATATGCGTGCTTACGCCAGGGCCAGCGCTGAAGCACTCTTCTTTGATAATTTCTATCCTCTGGGTCTGGTGGGTGCAAGGACCATTATTTGACCTTCGGAGTTACTTCCAGAGGTAGTGAGATTGCTAACATAGAGATGCTAACGGCTGTAATTACTTCAGAATTGCTTGAATAAAAGGTAAACTGAAAACTGAATTACTATCTGTCTGTCCTATACAAAAGTGGCCTGCAAGTTTTGAGATCAGTAATCATTCCTGTTCCTCTCTCTCTCTCTCATATGACTTCTTACATGACATAAATTTCCACAACCAATCAAGAATTCCACGTTCAACAAATTCATTCATCTGACAGAAAACTTTGATATAAAGTCCTTTTCAAACACAAAGCCCTGAAAGTGAACGCATGGAGATGAACAAGAAAAGTTGAATTCAATAGCCTCCGCCCTTCAGCATCATGGCATAAAGTTGTTGGCTTTAGTATCCTAGAGCCTTCCTTGTCGCCACGAAAACCTGCAACAACACTCAAAATTCTTGAAGATGAATCGACAACAATTTGAACAGCAATGCTGTCATCTTGAACCTCGTCATTTGATGCTGATTTGCAATCATTTCTTTTAACAAGCTCAGTAGGAGAAGGGAACCCGACCCGAGAGCGCAAATTGGTGCACGAAACACTACACAATTGCTTGGCACAGAACCGATTCACTGACTCAGTAACCCCAAATCTGTCAGTGATTTCAATGTAACTTGACCCAGTGGCCAGTCTAAACAAACCGATGCCTAGCCAGAGCTCGGTTGAGAGGTTTATCGTTGTTCCAATTGGGTCACGACACTCTAGTAACGGTTCAAGCAAACCAGACAACTATTCAAACGTTGAAGAGCTCCTTCTGAAGGCGGTTTTGAAAGAGTCAAGATGAGAAGAAACTCGGTTCAACTCACTAAGTCGATTTGCAAGTTAGTCGAGATGTCCATGACCGTCTTGAAACTTCAACATAAACAGAGATCCCTATGCGAAAATTGAACTGCGAAAGCCACTTATCATTGAAGAATGAAAAGAAAGAAGTAAACAGACTGCACATGCTGAACGTTGTTTGGAACTAGCAGGGCACGGTGATCAATGAAGCCCGATAGGTTGAAATCGGATCACCAATCTAATGCTAGATGCATCATATTTGCCCACATTTTCTGCTACCGAGCCAAAGCCCAATCCATGCACCAACACAAGGCCACAAAAAAACAAGTTCAATTGTGGTTCTAGTCCATAACATTATTTTTATATATTTTTAAATAAAATATATTTTAAAAAATAATAATACGAAACTAGTGATTCGCTCTCCTGCATGGGTGTGTGGTATGAGAAAAGAAACAGGAATTTGATATACCTTAAAAAAAAAAAAAACACTAACTAGTGTCTAGAAACGAAGATCATTTCTTCGCATGATTACTAGAAACAAATAAGAGAATTGCTCCTGCCTTTATCTCCACTCTACGTTAAGTTTCTCTTCCACTACACAACCAAACAGCGGTGGTGTTGGTTGAGGTTAGTCCAACTTGTCCATTATCACCATTTGAATACAAACTAATTCGAATGCACTGGAAGCATAGCACCCATCAAGTCTCCCGTGGATAAAAGCCCTCTGATTAATAGGAATCCAAAGCTGACTCCATCCCATGTACTTACATCCTCGGCTTCACTAGAATAAAACCATCACATTCTGGGCCAGCAAGGTCGGTCAAAAACATTCTATAAAAAGACCAGCCCAAGATCCCGAGATTGGGCCTGGACATAAACTGACGGTTTTGCAGTCTCCTGTTAACATCATCGCTCGCCACAAAACATAATAGATAAACAGATCACATCTAATAAGGTTAGATGTAAGAACTCGGGCAAATTGTACCAAACAAATGCAAAGAAAAACACAAACTCGAATCCAATGTATCCCCCCATTTTCAGAGTGGTGTGTCGACTTGTCTTTGCCCATTCCCAAATTTCTTCCACTTTCATTTTCAACTTCTCATTTTCCTGCCCACATAAAAAAAATAAAGGAAAATGAATAAATAAATGAACAAGATGGAGAGAGGAAGGTCCCGTGGTGATGCATGAAAGCTACGTGTACAACAATAAATTTGCCCTCTAAGCACTTAAGAGAACCACCCCTTTACCACACATACCATCACCAAATTAAATAATAATAAAAAAAAATTAAGTGCGCAGATTACAGACATTTCACCCATTTTAATCTTTCATTGCCCAATTGTTGTTTTGTTTTGTCTTTTATTTTTTCCTCTTTTTCCATCCCTTCCAATTATCTCTTTCTTAAAGTAACCGAAGCCATTCGAACATAATTTTTTTTTTAAGGAAAAAAACAAAAAAAAGGAGATTTTTTACGTTTCTAATTCTTTCCGCTTGTTTTTTTTTTTAATTTACAAAACCCGTTTGATCTTTTTGAAGTTTCATTTTGGATCTTCTCTCATTTCAATCTCTTTTCCTCTCAGGTACTTCTCTTGATCTATGTAATTATTGTAATTTCTTTCGATAATCTTAATTTTCTAGTTGATCTCTATTCATGGCTGCAATAATCAACATTCTTAATCTTGTTTTCCGGAATTTTTTATTATGCGGCTGTGTTTAGTTTTAGGTGTTTGTGGCAGAGGAAGAAGAAAGATCAGGCTGACCCATGTTGGATTTATTTTTTTTATTTTGTGATTGTGCATGCATTTGATCATTGTTTTTTTTTTTTTATGGGTCTTTTGTTAGCACCTTTTTTATCTTTTTTTTTTTAAAAAAAAAAACTAGGTGGAGTAGCTGCTTTTCGCCATTTTCAAAATTTTATTTTGTTTCTTTATTTTCGAAATTTGGGTTTTCTTTTGGTCTTGTGAGAGTGTTGAGTGTGATAAATTTTGTTGCGCAAAGATAGAAAATATTGATTCTGCATACATTTCGATTTGTACACTTTTATGGGTTTGGGTTCAAGTTGTTGGCTTCTAATCTCGGTATTGAAATCTGTGAGCTGAAGCTAAAATCTTCTCCTTTTGGTGGTTTTCGAATGCTGTTAATCTACTATTGGCAAGCACATTACGTTTGATGCAACTTTTCATTAAGTACACGTTATTACTCTCTATTATAGAGCTTGCACATTAGCATCATAGTTAAGAAAATTGTGCAGAAATAAGAATGCTGCACCGATATCTGTGCGGCTGAGCTGTTGCTATGGCGTTGTCTTAACTTTTCATTAAATATGATCCAAAAGGGTGAAATGATGTCGTGGATAAGTGAGACCTTATGCAATGCTGCCTAGCAAAGAGCTATCGGGATATGGAATAAATTTCAGTTTAGGAATGGAATGGAATGGAGAAATATAAGGAAAGAGGAATCTGTATATATAGTGTGCCCATGATTGTAGTTCAGCATCAGAGTATATAATGGCTGATGTCTGGTGTTTGTGATAAAAGAGCTAGAAATAGATTGGTATGAATTTAGTTAGTAATGTGGCTAGAATAACGATAATGATGATAGTCTTTAGACAAAAAGACTTAGCATGTATAGCTGGTGAGACTGGTTGGGACGTGTGGCAGCAAGAGATGGGGTATGGGTGCTGCCGCTATGGGAAGTCGAATTAGATTTACTACCTGGAGTCTGGCATTTGAATGCCAGAGGCAATCTGTTTAGTCTGAATCTTGTCTATGTAAGCCCACTCATCTTTCCTCGAGAAATATCTGAGAGAAAAAAAATCATGATAATAAATTCCTGAAAGGCAGATGAGTATCTCATTTTCCCGAACAAGGTAGGAAGAACTGGTTGTTGTTTTTAGGATGTGAGAGGGATCCAAGTGGAAAGTTTGATATAATATCTTTTGATTATGTGTTACGGTTTATAATTTTTGCAAAATTCCAATTGATTGTTATATTGTATGATGCGGTGTTTGTGAGACAAATGGAAAGATTTGAAATAGTATCTTTTTTTGTCTGATTGTTCTGTCAATTTGTTGTTGAAACACACATGGTTCTTTTACTTTTTTGTGGTGTGTAAATTTCTGTAAATGCTTAAAGATGCCCTAAAGCTTCAGATTTTGCGGCCAGGATGCTAATTCATCTATGTTTTTGGGGACAAATGCGGGATTTTATTTAAGCACATGCTTAAATGCATCTGGTCTTCTTGTCAGCATTGAAACAAGCTGGCAAAGCAGAGTTTACCACTACATTTGTAAGCAAAGACTGCCTTTTTTAATCTCTCGCTCCTCTTCTCTTTGCAGTCCATTCATTTTTTCTTTACTCTTTTGGAAATAATATGTAAAAATTTACATCATCTTGTCACAGGCGCTGGAATTTTAATTTATGAGATACTAAAGTGTGATTTTTATCCTTCTCTGCTGTTATGTACACATAGGTATTGCTGATTAGGGCATAACGTGAAGCACCGTTCCTGCCGAAAACTTGGAGTATTTTTCAGCGTCTTATACATTATATTAGGGGGAACACATTGTGCCTGATGCATAGGCAAAGGGGTGCATTTCATACCTTTTCTGAAACTATTGACATTGATCAGGGATCTGTTTCAGACAATATCGGTACAAGTCAGCAAACTTCTTTTGGTAACATGCTAAATCCAGTAGATAGCAGATTGTCAAATAATGCTGTATCTTCTGGTGATGTATCATGTTCAAATGCTATGACTCATGATATCCAGAACTTCAGTGGCTGGAATTCAGGTGAATCTAGCTCAAGTTTAAGTCTGCAAAATCAGCTGAATGATGATGAGATAAAAATGGAAGAAAGGTGGTCTTCTTCAGTCAATGCTTACCCTGCAGTTGGTCAAAGATCAGATGAAAGGCTATTTGAAACAACTGATATCCTTTTTCCAGGTAGAGGCAATATGGGGATCAGTGGCAATCAGGTTAGGAGTGGACCTCTATTCTTGCAGGGCTCCAGCTCTAATCATATCCCACCAAATGAAAGTCCAAATGCTGGTCATATTGGAGACACCATTAATGGCAGGCCTATTACAGGAGCTGTCCTAGGCCTTAATCGTCTCAACCCTGGTGGATTAGAAATAGAGTTGGCATCATCTTCTGATGTTTCTTCTGATGATGTTGGCACTTCATCTGGAAGTTCTGGTTGTATAGTAGAGGAGACAAATGGCGGTTCAGGATCTTCTCTGGGGGGTTGGGGCTTATCCTGCAAGAGAAAGGCCCTTGAAGGTACTTCTGGACAGTCTTTTCCTGGTGCAAGCTCAAGTTGCTTTCCACAAGCTGAAAACAGTGCATGGCATAATGGCCCCAATAATCATAGTGTTTCTAGCAGCTTAAGTTTATCCACTCCCACTTGGAATGCTCCTAGTGTTACTCCTCCTGAACAGTTGAACCCAAGATTTGGTTATGGAATGAGAGCAGCACCTTCTGATGCGTTTCCTTCATCAAATGTTAGTGGAAATGCGGACACTCTGAGAAATTTTGATAGGAGGACAAGTCCAGGACTTCAACAGGAATCTGCTGCTTTCAATGTATCAACAACAGGAGGTTCCAGGCGAGGGTCCTTGCAGCACCCTCCCAGACCTGTCTCAGTTAGTGACTATCTGGAGTCAAGATCACCAGAACCTGCAAATTCAAATGCTACTCAGGGCCAGCTTCATGCCATCAACCCATCAGCTTTATCTAGAAGCATGCTTCGGTGGAATGATTTTTCAAGTTCAAGAGTTGCAAATTCACCAAGTTCCCTCATCCCTGGAGAGCTAGGTGCTGCATTAAGAGAAGAAACAAACTCAAGAAGATTTCAGAGAAATAATGCAGAGCATCCAATGTTTGCACCTGCAACTGAAATGAGAAGCATGATACAAGATCCAACACGTTGGGGTTTGGCCACTGGGAACATGAGCACCTCAGGTAGTGTTTCTTCTACCAGAATTGGCCCCAGTTCAAGTGTCCGTCCGTTTCCCACTCCTCGATGGATTCATCGCAACCCTACAACACATAATCAGCAAAGATTCTCAGAATTTTCTACTTGGTCTCTTTTCCCACCAATGGACTCAGAACCTGGAGATCATAGTGGTCATTTCTCCCCATTGCCTTCTGGTCCTTCTTCTTCTGCACAGGACACAGTGATTTCTTCCGGATCTAATAGCCAGGGACATAATCCACCATTTCCAAGGTCAGCACTTCTCATGGAAGAACAAAGTGATGACATTCTTGGTATGCCCCGTTCATTGAGGGTTTTAGCTGCTGATATTGAAGGGAGACATCGGCTAATATCTGAGGTTTGTATTCATCTCTCCCTCCTTCCTTGTATTTGTATATATGTGCTGCCATTTGTCTTTACTGCTTGTGTTATTGCTATAAAGGATATGTTCTTAGGAGTGGTATTTTCTCATTTAAATGTGGAATGGTGGTAATGCTGACATTCTGAATGTAAGTGGCATTGAATTGTAGTAACTACGTTGCACTAGCTCAATTCTAAGCATTGCTATGAATCTTGCTATCCTCATTTTCCATACTTAATGAAACTTATGGCTTTCAGAAATCCAAAATACACGATAGTATGTTTGTGATTTGCATGCCTGTTAGAATTGAATGCATGCTTGGTGCTTAAATAACTTGTTTGATGGTGCTTGACCTCTGAATTATTGTGCCACAGAGGATGTATTGGTTTTCACACTTTGCTGCAGTCAATAGTTGCTAGCTGGTTTAAACTTTGTCCAAATCCCAGTTCCCAGGACTCGGAGTTTGTAACTGTAGTATCAGATGCTTTGCTTTTTAGCTAAATTTGTACACTATGCTTGCATATTTATTAAAAATTTAATATTGTTATAACGACACTATCTAGTTATGGTATCTGTTTGGTTTGGGAAAGTGTGTTTATCATTTTTGTAACTAGATATTAACTGATGCTTGAAATAATAGCCCGTTTGCTTCTGTGTGTAACAGATTCGTCAAGTGTTGAATGCCATGCGCAGGGGTGAAAACCTTCGAGTTGAGGTTTGATTGATTCTTAAACTGATCTATATTTATTTATATCATTGTGGCTGTTATTTAATGCTGTAAACTTAGTGTGTTAGTAATACTGGTCCGTCTCTTTGGTTTCAAGTCAATGAACAGTGTCAAAAACAATCTTTACACAAACTTGGAATCATTAATGGAACAGATGCTAGTTTAAGAAATTTCAAGAACTCTCTACTTGATTAAAATTTTTTTTACAATACTCGTTTATGTTTTACCAGCTAAATTTGTACGCTGTGAGTACCAGCTGAAATATTGACAATATGTCAAAAGAATGATCAGTTCAGCAGATACTCTTTAGAAATTTCAAGTGCACTCTTTAGGTTTTCAAAATAAAAGAAGGAAAATAACGATAGAAAAGGTATACCGTTGAGGTCTTTGTTTTGTAATTTTGGCAAACGCAATGTCTTGTCCTCGATGTCTGAAAGCTTTTTTTTGGATGTGGTCCTATTTAAAGATTTTCTATTTTAGTCGAAGTTAGAGTATCACTTGTAAGTTGTATTCAAGTAAAATTGGAGACGTAGAATATGTTGATCAATGACATAAGGCTCTAGAATTTCCTCATATCAGTGATTCCCCCTCATTTGGAACTGAAATTATCTAAATAGGTTGGAGAATGAAATTTCTTGTAAAAAGAGCCAGGACTAAACTAAGTGTAATTGAAATTTTTTGGGGATGAAATTTATGGTTTTGCTTTTAATTTTTTCAACTCTATGATGTCTATAGGCCATTGACCTAGCTTCTTGACTTGTTGACCGCCTCTTAAGGACACCATCTAGCATACTACATTGCTAGCATATTTTATGGAAGAAAAGTGCATATATTCTTTCAGTTCTAAGCTTCTTTTTTATGAATGCCCCACTAGGAGATGCACTATTTGCCAAGGGGAAAGCTTTGGCATTTGCCTTTTAGCACTGGCGAAGATATTGTGTAACATTTGAACTTGAAATGGTATCTCAGGAATTTTGTTTTATTGGTATGGTAACCTCTCAGGATTATATGCTTTTTGACCCGTTGATCTATCATGGGATGGCTGAAATGCATGATCAGCATAGGGATATGCGCCTCGATGTTGATAACATGTCCTATGAGGTGAGATTGAGAAATTAATTCCCCTGATAGTCATCCTCTGAAGGTTGTTTCCTTGATGAAAAGATTGGAATATCAGGAATTGTTGGCATTGGAAGAACGCATAGGAGACGTGAGCACTGGACTAAGTGGGGAAACCATTTTGAAGTTAATGAAACAGCAAAAGCATGTGCCTGTTAGCACAGAATCTCCAGCAGATTTGGAGCCTTGCTGTATCTGTCAGGTACGAGCTACTTACTGTTGATATATACAAATTAGAAGAAGAAACAGATGCTGCTTTTATTCATTTCCGCTGGCCGTTCTACTGGTTTCTTAGTTTTGTTTTAACTATCATTATTCATAATCACAGGAAGAATATGTGGATGGGGATGATATGGGAATAATCGATTGTGGACATGACTTTCATGCCAACTGCATCAAACAGTGGCTAATGCAGAAAAACCTTTGTCCCATTTGTAAGATGACAGCCCTAATCACTTGAGAGGGAAGATATTGTCAGGTCCTGGGAATTTTATTTTCTTAAAAACGGACAATCATATCCAAAAACTGGGTAGATGATATCCTATTTATACACATCGTTTGGTGCAAACCCATTTTATTTGCTCATGAACTGCATAAATTTGATGAGCCGAACAGCTGTATGTTATAAATTGCACCATGAGTGATAAGAGGGTCTGTTCTCTACCTTCAAACTCATGAGAAATAAATTCTGACATTATCATAGCTTTTAGCAGGATGCAGATCGCAATTAGCTGAATGCTTAGAATTATTCAGTTATGTCTCTGATGTTTGGCAAATAATTATATAAGGGTATTTTTCTTCTTTTTTTTTAAGAATGTACACAACTTGATTTACATTAATTCGACAAATTCTTGATATATAGATACAAACATGATAGTAACTAATTAATAATTAAGGCTAAATTAACTATTCTTCAAGGGACCGTTGTTTGCTGATAACTTTTCCGCCCGTTGACCATATAAAATTAATATACTAATTGGATTACTTTTTTTGTTTTTCAAATTACTTTTTCTTGTAATGCAAACTAACACTATAATGAACTTATTCCTTGGTAATTTGGTATTATGTTTTTAGGCAAATTTTCACATATTGAAACCATTCAAGTTCCTCTTTCGTTTGGTGGCAAACTACGTGCATGTTCATTGGTTTTTCTTTTTCTTGTAAAAAGTATTAAGATAGAAAAATACGGTTGAAAAGCCCTCTTTTTATCTCTCCCTGTCAGCCCACTTGTCTGTTTTTTTAATAAAAATAAAAATAAAAATAGGATGTCTGAAAAACCGATCTTAATGACGGAGTACGCTTAGAATAAATCTAGATTTGTGTGCGTTGAGCAGGCCCCTAGAACGAGTGGAAACATGAACTTATAGGCCCCCACCAAACGTGACTGTCTTAGAAAAAAACTCAGCCCATTTGTGTGGTTCCGTCTTAATTTAAGGCCCATTTTTGACATCGGCGCCTTCTCTCGCTCGGTGTTCTTAATTCAACCCATCACAAGACAAACCATCTAATTGCTTATTTGTTTCTTCTTTTTTATTTATTTTTAAATAATTTTGAAAATGATCTTTCTTTTTACTCTGAGATTCATTTATATTTTGAAGAAAAAACTCATTTAAAATACATGTTGATTTAGAAGCATGCTAGATTGTTCAAGAATTGACATGTCAAATTTGTGATTCAGATCATGAAATTGCATAACCTCATAAAAAATAAACAAAATAAATAATCTAAGTCAACTTGATTTAAACTATTAAACCTGCAATCAAGGTTATAAGAATGTGATACACTCATAGAAAACGAATCAAAACAATTCTCAATAAACTCATTATTGAAGGTTTAAAATTAAAAACAAAATTAATCTAAAAATAGGACACGATAAAACAAACTGAGTCTACTCAGGTTAACTCATAAAACACATGATTTGAGTCATAAAACTAAGATAACCTCATAGAAAACAAACCAGAATTAACCATGAATTCTAATTTTTAATTAACTCAATATTGAATGATAAAATTAAAAAAAATATCAATTAAAAAAACAAAAAAAACTCGAGTCAATCAAGTTAAGTAGTTAACCCGTCAAACTCGTGACATGACACCGAGCTAACCACGTATAAAGCAAATCACCATAAATTATAAAACTTATATATATATATAGAGAGAGAGAGAGAGAGAGAGAGAGAGAGAGAGAGAGAGAGAGAGAGAGATATTGAAATGACTAGTGATATCCGAGAACAACACCTCTTTTAATTTCTGCTACAATAATCTTCTAACGTAAATATAAAACAACTACTTAAGAATAGTCTGGTAAGTAGTCACGTCCATTTATATGGTTGCCCTTGCTGTAATGGCAGTCAACGGGAGGGAGACCACATGCGTCTTCATGTGTGTGTATCAGTACATGGTATAACTCCACGACCCCTACGGCGAGGGAATAGAATTTTGAAACTAGACAGCCAATTTCAGGTAAGCAAGGGCAGAAAACAGCTACTGCTTGTGTACAACACACTTACATGCATTTGAGAAGATGAAAAAGAAGAAGAAGAAGAAGAAGAAGAAGAAGATGGATTGATGAATCAATATTTGCAAACAAATAAGCCATTTGAATGTTATAATCTCTCTCCAAGAGCTTGTCAAAAGAGAAATTTGGTTAGGGGCACATAAATGATATAAATAAATATTTGAAAATGTAATAACGGTTATTTTTAAAGTGTTTTTTTGTTTAAAAATATATTAAAATAATATTTTTTTAATTTTTAAAAATTATTTTTACATTGAATATCAAAATAACCTAAAAACATTTAAAAAAATAAAAATAAAAACAAAATAATTATTTTAAAAAATATTTTTTACAAGAAAATAAACAGACATATCCTAAGTAATGGGGTATGGTACATGACTTTTGTATAAGGCAACAAAATAGAGAACTGAACAAATAAAAACACTGCGAAATGATACAAGGAGAAGGCAAATGTAGTGGATGAAAATCAAATCAACTGCATTGTCATCGCTAGAAGCATGGATCAGTGGGTACCCATAGAGCTTCATGAGTGCTTCCAGAGGGTTTTGACAGCCGAAAGAAACATTAATTATTGAGTCCCAAATGTTGCACATCAGAGAGGTTCAAAGACAAACGAACTTTCCTTTTGTTCTTGCTAGCCGTGACTTGAAGAGTGGAGACCAAAGTTTGGTTCAGACAGGTGGGTGCTAGTAGCCATCCCCGAGAGAGAGAACATAAACCAGAACATGTGATCAAGTCCCATGGTTTTCACTCCACAGACACGTGAAGATCATCTCTTACATCTTTAAACCACACACCTCTTTCCAATTTAACTGTGGGTCCTCGAGCACCTCCTTTGCCTTGCTGTTCTTCTTTTACATGGCAAAATTCTCAAGTACACAGCCCTATCCCTATAGCACGCTGGAATGGAGCTGTCTTTGTTAGTCTCGAGTCAAAACCAAGTTGTTCCATCCCTTTTCCAGCATATGATGCCTCTTACATCAGAAGAAAACACGAGCAATAATCTCATGACTTCACTCCTAACCAAGACAACAACCTGATGACAGTCTTCAAGATCTAATTACAAGAAATTATTTAACAGAAAAGCTCTTAACTCTATGGTAAAAGGTCACAAGATTTGGGTTTTGATCTTTGAGAAACACACTGGTATCTTGTGACAGATTACCATTTATGGAAACATTTTTAGCTCATCTCCATGTTGTGTTGTGGGTAAGGTAACTCAACAGGTCATCCCCGCTCTCGGCAGCCATGAGCACCATCTCTCCGGCAATTAACGAACTCAGTAAATCATCCTGATTGCCCAGATTCTAATTCCGGTATTTGGGTTTCAAAGGATTGCAGTTCCTAAACCCTAACCCTCCCAGATGAGATCCCTGAATCCAAGGAAGTCCAGTCAAGTTCTCTGCTTCCCGACGCTCGAATCGGATTTCGAGGAAAACTTTGTCAATCACGGCATGGATAAGCAAATTAAGCCACCAGCCACCAACTTGTTCAAATATTAAGCTACAAAGTCATCCTTTTCAAAGGAGTGTATCCAAAGAAAATAAATAGTAAGATGAACACATAAAATAATCATAAATCTCAACTCGATGTCGCCAATGGCACCCCACGAAATAGAAAAAAACAAAGGCGCAATAAGGAATAGAAAAGAAAAAAAAGGACGACGAAGACGAAGCAGATCTAACTTTCCATTTGCTTTTCAACTTTCCTTAAAAAACTTCTCAACAAAAATTCTTACATACAAAAATTACAATTCCTCTATATACCAAAATCTAAAACCTCAATTTCCAGTCTTTTACTAATTAGAACTAGGAAAATAAAAATAGAATAGAATTAGAAAGTAATCATCATTCACCAAAACAATCATCAAAACGGCACCACTTCACTGCAAAGAAAATCATCAGAATTGCCGACAGAATCCTCAGGCCATGCATCCCTTAACAACTTCAGCAACATCTGCGCCTTCCTCTTGGCCCTATCAGTACAATCACTCTGTACTAACAGCAACAACTGCGTCAATATCCCTGCACAAACCGCCTCCTTCTGACTCAGCTCCGACGCTGAACACAGCGCCAGCAACGCTCCCGCCGCGTACTCCGTCGCTCTATCCGATATCTTCAGGATAGTCTTGACTAACAACGGCACAGTCAGCGCGTGCGCTGCAAATGCTGCGCAACCAACTTGTATTCTGCAAAGTAATTCTATTGTAGCCAGGGCTCTTTCTGCATCACATTTATCAAAATCTGCCAGTCTGTCGATTAATGTCTCCGCCGCTCCGGCGGTGACCGCTTTATGTCTTGTCTGTTTAACTAGGCATAAAGCGAAGAGCGCTTTTATCCCAATTTTAAGCGCTCGAGGGGATGATAAAGGATTTTTTAAAATCTCTATCACTCCTTCGAAGATAATCTCTGTGTTGCTAATTTGAAGTCGAAGATCTGATGATCTTGTTCCTGCAACAACATTTTCAATGAGTGCAGCTGAGTTGACTCGGACTTCGATTGATGAATGGAATAGTAAATTAGCTAAATAACTGATCCGCTCCGGTTCTGAAGATATCCCCACACAGTCGAACTCAGTGAGCGGAAACATAACCAGGATCGCGAGTGACTCGTGGCTCAAATCCGACGACTGAGAGGTTGAAAACACGAGGTTGATAAGAACTTCACGAACGTTATGAGAGGAAATGACAGAGCGGTTCTTATCGGAATCTCGAGCGAGTCCTCTGAGTCGGCGGAGAGCAGAGAGGCGAGAGTGAGATGGATTTGACGCGGAAGCTGCTTGGTTTAACAAGGAACGAACTAAACTCGGTTCGGCAGGCTGCTTCGGGGTTGGAATTCGTTCAACGCCGAAAGCACGATTTGCAACACACCAATCTTGAATCAAACGGCGAAGGGTGTGGTTTGGGATTAAAGTAAAGTCGGTGAGTGGGGCTCGGGTAACAGGACAGGTAGTGTTACCAGTAGCTACCCATGATTCTATGCTGGAACGATCGTAAGTCTGACCTGTGCTAACGGTGACTGGGTCACACATTAGTTCAAGAGAGATCGGACACCGAAAATGGTATGGAATCTGAACAGTTAAATCTAAAGGCTCCAAGCTTCCAGGCATTGGGAAAAAAGATTAGTAGAATTAATTTGGCTGTTTAGAAGAAGAGAAGGGAAATACGAGGGAGTCTGAAAATCCTGTAACAGCTTTGGTAGGCTGTGAGTTGTGGTTTGGGTTCTCTTATACGAAACGGAAATGGAACAGAGAAGCGTGTAGCTAGCAAGGAGAGTGTGTGGGTGTTGGTCTGGGTCGGGGTCTGTTCTTATCTGGCTCTTTGCCACACGTGTCATGGAATTTGCTTGGTTTGTGGGGGGAGGCAAATGGGAAATGGGAAATGATTTTTTTGTTGGTCAAATGAAATTAGTGAGGACTGAACGGGACCCACAAAAACAGGCTCTAAAATCTAACTCCTGTTTACATCAAAGATGAGGTAAAACCATGCGGGCGGGCGGGCGGGTGGCATTTTCAGTTTTGGCCCTGTAGTTTTGTTTTTTCAATGCTTTGGGTGTTGCTCTCTTTGTATTTCGGTAATCGGCCAAACCATGTCTTCTTGCTTTTTATATTATTTATTTATTTATTTTCGCGTTTTAAAAATATTTAAAAAAAATAAAATTTTTTTTTATTTGTTTCACAATACCAAACAAACAGTAGTTAAGTATTATTATTATTGCTGGCAGAGCAGTTCACTTCACTCTCTTTCTTGCTGGATGAAGAGGAATAACTTTACGGTGTCTTCCTTTTTGGGCGTCTGTCAATTATGGATGTTGAGGGCAGCAACATTATGTTAATACATCCTTTACAGTCTGGCGGTGTGTTAAATCCTTGCTTTGCGATGGAAAGGTAATGGATCGAATGGCAACCCCAAATCTCCAAAGTTTCTATGCTTTTTAATTAGACAGCTTTTCGCTTCACTCTTTACAAAATTGTATCATTACATGTCAAGGTTAAAGTTTTTCTTTTCACAAGTAAAACCTTAAAATATTATATAATGGACGAGGACCACGTTGAATTTTCTCCTAGTACAATATCTACTGTAATTAAAAAAATTCTCACTGTGTATGTAGTTAATTAATGCCGTGCAAATCTATCAAAAAAATAATAATTCTCAGTTTTTTTTAGAGGATGATATTGTAATTTCTTGTTTATACAGCAAAAACATGCGGTTTTATTATTTATTTATTGTATCGTAACCCGCAAGAAAAAATGATATTATACTTTCCTTTTCCAGTATCTCTAGTGATTATTTTTGCTGTGTGGCTAGGTTTATTACCAACCGAAGTTAACTTTCTGAAGCAAAGTGAGTGGCTGGCTACATTGACAAGGCTAACGCGTGCCTGCCCGTGACCTCGCTGCAAGTTGTCGTAAAATGCAATAAACCTGCCGAAAGAAAGAATGGTAATAAATGAAATTACCCAAAATGAAAGAACAAAAGAACAAAGAAGCCATCAACATAATTAGGTCAGGATTGTCTGTTTGTGTTACAGTGGTTAGGGCAGTCAAAGGTCAAAGATAAACACATAAAAAAACAGAGGAATGTGCGGGTCCAGGTTGTCTCTCCACCACTTTATTCGAAAAAAATAAAATAAAATCTCGTTCCATGGATAACATTAGCAAGGTGGTTGATGGAGATGGGTCCCTCTATCAAGTGGACGATATTGATTGAGCGGGACCTACTCTTTTCGCTAGCACAAGTGCTAGGGTTGCCAGCCAAGAAATGGTTATCTATCTGGTCTTTTCATTTATTAACACAAAAATCAAAATTGGATAATCCGTGAATATTTACTATTTTTTTTTAAATAATATATAGAGAATTAAGGCTGCCAAGTGTGATTAAATCTGATCAAAGTAATTTATATATCCTCTGTCAATCTCGAGACATGCAACTCACTTGCCGTGGTTGTGAGACACCAAAATTGACATTCAACAGTCGCACGTTTAACTGGGACATTCATCACGTACGTTAAATAATATTAATATATCTTCCCGGCTTATCCCAGACTGCCAGTCTTTGCTATTTTAATTTTTAAAGTACCGACATTTTATATTTTGTGCACAGCATACGTTTTTAAATCCCCTCCTCGTTGAAAAATGTATTGCACGTTTTTATCCGTGCACTCAATATCTTACTTTCACATTTTATCTGCATGCGAAAACTATGCCAGAGTATATATAATTTGACAGAAAACAAAAGTATTATTAATTTTTTAGTCAATTTATGTGTACTTAATCCATATCATGAAGTACAAATGGTCCTTCCAATATAAATCATTTAGAATTAATAAAAAATTGCATATTCAAATGAAATCTTATTGACATGATAGAGAAAAGAGCATGCTCCTTTCTCTATATTAGATTTCAAGATTAGTAAAAAATAAAATCCTTGTTTATTTTATTTTTGATGTAATAAATAGATAATATTTTATTGATGATAAACAGAATTACATATGATATTGTATTGGGTTTGATCTAATAAATAGAATTAATAAACAGAATTACATATGATATTTTATTGGTGATATGTTATATGTACCGATAAATATACCGACAAACAAATAAAAACACTAATGACATTACATACGTTTTCTCTGTCGAAGATATGCTAAATTTACCGATTGAGATATTAGCGGAATGAAACAGATAATTTTTTTATGGCGTGCTTTGTTCTTCTTTAAATTTATTGATGTATTTATTATTAAAGGACTCACCAACAAACTATAAATTATCAAAAGAGTCTTTTCAATGAACTGTGTTTGTCTATGAACCCATTAATATTATATATAACAAAAGCTTGTCAGCGTAAATACGAACATAAATTTCTATAAGTAAAACTGTCAAATTTAATAATGAGTCAAGTGGCAATGAGTATGAAGGAGGTGATATTCCAGGCTTATATCCTACCACTTACATTATACAAGTACGTAAATAGTAGGGATCTGTGGTTGGAATACTCTTCTGCGTAAATTAGCTCTTGAAAGTGGCCCGCTTTCAAAAGCGTGTCCAATATATTAAAAAAAAAAAAAAAACAGCTGAAACTCCTTAAACTTGTCGCACGGGTTAGAGTACTGTAAGGAACCTGCCTGTCCAGTGGTTTTTCTTCTGGGGGTTTGCATTGCATGACAGAACAAACAAAACTGAAAACTGGCAGAGTGGCAGTGAGTAGCAGCAGCAGTAGTTTAATAGAAACAAAGAGGAAACCGAGTCGTGGTATGGTCGAAGAAGAGGAAAGGAGGGGGCGGTGTCGTATAGTGGTATTTTTGCAAATTAAACACACAAGCGTGGGGGTTGTAGAGACAGTGCACCCCACGAGCCACGCCGTCCTGTACCCGGATGTCTCCAGTCAACCAGGCAACAATTGCCTCTCCAGCCCAGCACCATTGCACGTGCACTCCCTCCCTCTCTCGCACGTGTTTCCAGCTCATTTACCTTTCCTTTTCTTTTTTTCTTCTTGCTGTAATTACAAATTATGTACAAGGATTATTGTTTTTTTTACCAGTACGGAATTCCGCTCCATTTATCACGATTATCCAATGGTTTCATACTTGAATGACTGGCCACTCTCTAGACATGTGTGCTCGTCTGTTTGACTTGTTATTGGTTTCCATGCTAGATTTCACTTTGGCCTGACAGAATATCCTGTTTGGGATTCCTTTAGGTGTGTGTCGTGGAACCATTTGGAATTCAAACTAGTTAAGATCTTGCTAAAATAATGGTTGATTCATGTCCTCAAGAGATTATTATTATTATTATTATTATTATTGACCACCCCTTCATTGACTACTTTCAAGAACCATGACACTAACTTAATTTTCTTAAATTACAAACTTAGAATAACAAAATAGAAAACACATAAATTTACTTATCTTATAAATAAATTATATGCAATCTTTTACGCTATATACTCAATAATACACGAGTGATAAACTTAAATTTTATGAATTTAAAAAAATTCTTTAAAATACCTTATTCAATGTCTTCGGACACAAAAAACAACTTCATAGCCTTGTCATAGGAAAGGAGCTCGATTCCATAGTCTTGTTTTAGGAGGAGAGGAGTCCGATTCCATGGACTTGTTCCAGTTAGCGCGTATAAATTTATTTTTCATTTTAAATGGGTTTAAAAAATTTATCCGGGCTCAACTTTTCCTTGTAAAATTTTCAAGATCTCATGCGGGTACTTTAAATATTTTATATTAATAAAATATATATTATTTTAAGTATAATACAATTCAAAACATTACAATAATAAAAATACATTTAAATCCTTACTCTTCACAAAAATAAACTAATTAAATATAAATACATAATAAATCATTCAAGTTTCAGGTTGATAAACTTTTTATTTTTTATATTTATAGCATATATATTTTTATAGTCTCTTTATAATTTCATTATATTTTATCTCTTTACTAATTTATGAATTTAATTATATGTGAGTTTTTACATTCATCAAAAAATAATTTTTTTCAAGTATCACTCCTCCAAATATCTTAGTTAAAAAAAATAAATCAAATTAATTGAACTCGACTATCCAACATTTGTTATTACCAAGCACCGGTAACCATCAACGAGTATTCATTTATCTCTTGGAAGGGATAAAAAGAAATGATAAAGTAACGAAATTATATAAGATTAAGCCAGGAGAAACAAGAAACTGGGGAGAATCACGATGAAATTTCTGTGTACTTTTTTCTTTCTTTTCTTATCTGTTCTCCAACATACCAAACAGAATCCAGTGATGGCGAGAGTCTTATACTTTAATTGAATTTGCATTTTTTTTTATCATGTCCCAATGGTTATAATCTGTGAGTGGATAATTACACACTGACACAGGTGAACGTGAGCCACCACTACAGTCCGGGGGAAGGCTTCATATCATGGAGGCTCTGTTGCAAGATTCTTGCCAAGATTTGTATATCTACCGCCGACACTTGGCCTAACAAGCGAGTCTCCATTTTTTTATTCTCTAACTCACACATGCATGATCCAAGGTGCACAATTTGTATAATCATAAATGAATTCATTGTTTTGATGCTGTTTTGATGTGTTCTGATTTAGATTCTTGTGTAAATAATTTCTGGGTTTCATCCCTCGTTTTTAAAATATTTTATTTTAAAAAAATAAAATCACATGATTTAAATAAAATAATTAACCTGATAATCTACTAGTTTGCACACTAATTTAATGACTCGTGTCCTTCTATGGATCGGCACCTACAAGCAACAGAATAACAATTTCTACCAGAAGGCCTGTCCTCGTTCGACAGACATCCTGCGGGGCTCGTTTTTATTACTGTAAAGAGAAATTAATCAAGTTATGGTGTTCTGTTTCTCTCTCTCTCTTTGTTTATGGCTTAACGTTTGATTTCGAGTAACCCGTGAGATTTTACGTGTCAGTTATTAATTATAAGAAAATAGAAAAAAAAACGTAAATTAATTATATCTCTCTAAAGGGAAAATGAAAAGAAAATTATACATATCAAGATGTATGATAGATAGAAGTGGCAGTATTGTAGAATCAGATTTCAAAGCTTTTTTCATGGTTTTCAGTCAATATTTATTATTTACCCCATTTTAAAGGTATCTCTAATTAAAAAATATTAAATTAATATTTTTTAGTATTTTTTAATTGTTTTGATATAATAATATTAAAATATTTTTTAAATATATATATTTTTTAAAACTACATACACCTCAGTACCATATAAACACATCGTGCTGAACCTCTGAAATCTGCATAGGTGCATTCTATTTATATATTTCTGATCTTAATGAATATATTTCATATTGATAGGGTTGAATTGTATTTTTTTAAAAAAATATTTTTTTATTTTAAATTAATATTTTTTATTTTAAAATTATTTTAACGTGTTGATGTTAAAAATAAAATTTAAAGAATAAAAAAAATATTATTTTAATATATTTTTAAATAAAATATATTTTAAAAACAATCTGCATCACGACGTATACAAAACGATATTAGAGTGTAAAGGAGGCAAACCTAGTTGGATTTGTGATTCGGACTCGGATTTTATTTTGGTGGTCCTATAATCAAATCATTGAACCACTTTCCACGTGGGCTGTCTTGTTGTTGACCACGTATCCAGTCCAACTGTGATGCCGACGTGGTCCATAACCGATGTCACTTCTTTAGTATTGTGTGGTGGAGTTCTCCACGTGGACGTTTCTTCATCGAAAGCTAAAGGCACGTGAGAGTGTGTGGTATTGATTCAAAATCAACCCGAGGCCCGAGGTGGATGAGATCAAAATATTTCACGAAGGACGAGGAAAAAGCTACAAAATATTATTATTATTATTTTGAATTTTAACATGTTTGTGTTTGACTAATCTTATTATGATAAATATCTTAAATTCTGGCATTAATATAAATACAGTAAAAAAAAACCCTTCGGATATATATCGAAGCAATACACCTAATTACGTTCCTTGCAAAATTAATGTAATTAGCTATAAACACAAAAACCATAAAGGACTTGTTCATGTTATGTTTCGTCTGGTGATACACTGAAGAAAAATGACCCTTTAACGGATATACATTAAGAAAATAAATAAATATATTATTGCAGAATAAATCAGTGAATCCCTTGAATTAATTACTCCAATAAATCTTGTGATTTATATTCATAAAATTTCCCAATTGATTCTTATAATTTTGAAAAGTTAATATAATATATATTTATTTAATCCCAGTAGATAT
>Ga0325403_1001187_pt1 | contig 21206 bp, 18 predicted proteins | sample PopdelMetagenome_19_FD_205665 | JGI IMG/M metagenome (GOLD analysis project Ga0325403, IMG submission 205665) | Populus deltoides microbial communities from Bellville, Georgia, United States - Xylem-PdKOR-R4 | ecosystem: Host-associated > Plants > Phyllosphere > Stem > Wood/Secondary xylem... | reverse complement strand
ATACCTAACCATCACACGGCCAGACCTTGCATACGCAGTCCATATACTTAGCCAGTTCATGGATAAACCCAGGCAACCCCACTTAGAAGCAGCACACAAGGTATTGAGGTACATCAAGCACGCACCGAGTCAGGGGATCCTCTTACCATCTAAAGGGCCATTGGAATTAAAGGCATATTGTGATGCAGACTGGGCTCGCTGTAAGGACACTAGAAGATCCACGACTGGTTACTGCATTTTCCTTGGAAATGCGCCCATCTCATGGAAGACAAAAAGGCAGACCACCGTATCACGTTCAAGTGCTGAAGCTGAGTATCGCTTCATGGCCACTACGTGCTGTGAAATAACGTGGCTACAATACATCTTGAAAGATCTGAATGTTAGACATGAGCGACCTGTCAAATTGTTCTGCGACAACAAAGCCGCAATCCATATAGCTTCAAATCCTGTATTTCATGAAAGAACGAAGCATATAGAAATAGATTGCCACGTGGTGCGAGACAAAGTGCAAAGAGGATTAGTTCAGCCAGAACATATAGGGACCAAGGATCAACCAGCAGATATCTTCACAAAGCCACTGAGTTCAAACCAGTTTTCCATGTTGCTCGGCAAGTTAGGAGTGATCAACATACACTCCAACTTGAGGGGGAGTATTGAAGGAAAGAATCCCAGATAATTATGATTCCAGATATGCACGAGATATATTAGGAGATGAGGAGATATGCGTGAGCTGTTGATTGAATATTTCTCTGCAATATTGTAGCCGAGAATCTCTCCTGATATAGTGGATCGTCTTGTATATAATCTGTGTAAACATTGTTCTTTGATTACAATATAATACAAACAGAGAATCAATTACACTTTCATTCTCTTTATATACAGTTTCAGCTTCCTTTCCCATGTAGATTGGATCAATATAATCCTAATCAACAGTGCTGTGACAAAACGAGACTTCGAAGGAACAAACCCTTTTCTTTTACTTCTTCAGGACCACCCGTCTGTTTTAACGTATCCGGAGTTACAACGACTAATTGAGGCATGAGCACCAAAATAATATTTGATTCAGGCAGTCCATTATCTAGCAAATCCTTGATGTTAGGTTCCGCAGTGTATTGAAGATCCCTGTATAAAAAATGGGACCACGCTTAAGAACAGCGATGGTTGCAAATCTCTAATGAAGTTGTCATTAGGAATTATATGCTTCTTTAAGCTTCTGATTAACATGAGGATTCTTATATACACAGCGGAAAGATCGCACCTTTAGAGTAGAAAAACTGGAACTTGGGCACAAGATTTGCGTCAGGAGTGTACGAAAGTATTCCTGGCCTTCTTCTGACGCTTTTTGGTATCTGGGTTTGACAAAACCCACGGGACTTGAACAAATTGAAGACAAAGTCAGGTTTTTAAGGTCATCAAAATGGAGAAGATGGTGTGCTCCATCCTTGGTCACTAGAGTTCAAAACTCAAACCAGGTGATGAGAAGTTAACGTCTCTTCAACACCCTAATCCCAAAAGAGTGTGAAACCTGTTTTTCAACCGAAACAGAGATGACTCAATAGCACTGTACAAGAGCTAATCTAAAGATGCTAGCTGACCCTAAAAAGAGAAAACTCTAACTAGTTGGCAGCCATCATGTTTCAAAGGCCGTGTAACTACAATCAATTAATCACGCTGCTCGTGATATATAATTACAGCATTTGAGGGATCTGCATTCATCCTTGATCAGCGCGCGCGTTAACGGCCCCTTTTATCGCCCTTTTGAGAGTTCTATATATGAAACACCAATTATACATGAAAGGTTCTCCTCGAAGAGGGAGGGGATGGGGGGTGGATTACTTCTCTTGGAATTTACAATTGCCTCATGGACATACAGTTTAACGTCCTATAGATAAAAAGTGACATGAAGATGCATAGCATTTTCCAGCTGTTATGGTTTTGTATTTAGCACGCACAACTATGCATTTGCCCTCTGTATACGCCTGTTCCCTATTTGTCCCTTTTTTTAGTATATCATCATTTTTCTATCTGTAATTGTTAATCGAATCGTGGCAAGAAAATAAGAAGGCACTACATAGTAATTACTGATTCAAGTGTTGACAGGACACTCCTCTTAACTCATTGGTACAAAGGATCAACAGTATGAATGGACGATGAACAAGAACAAAGATTTTGCCCGTTCCTCTACCTAAAGCACCATCTCTACCTGAACCCGACATGCATGTTGATCCGCAATTAAACAGCCCCAGAGTGTGGGAAACTTCGGTTTTGTTTCCTTCCATTCCCTATCTGGAAAAAGGGCAATGGAAAAGGAAACCACATAGCAGAGCGGGAAAAGAAGCCTAGTGAGATAATCTAGAGTTGATAAGAAGCTATTAAGAGTCTTAACTCTTAAAAGTTACAGTGGAAGAGGAAATCCACGTAGGTACGTGGAATCCACGCCTGACTCTCGCACCAATGCTACTCTCCCGGTCCGTGCCACCTTCAAGAAAGATGGAAACAAGATAAGAAAACTGTTATGGCCAATAATTTTATGAACGAAACTGAATTCTGGCAAGCAGTTAAATTCTATTACTAATGTCTTCAAATCTGAAACAATTGCAGAGTAAACCACCCTCAATGATAGAAGTCATCTTTGCTCAAAACATTCCTTAGACACCTTAGTTGTTACCACGTTGAATTAATGGTAACTTAAAATCCACAGATCGAAAACATTTTGTGTAAACAATTATGAAGAGGCCATATGGAACTACCATATTGATCGTGAAAATAAATCTATGAGTTTCAGTGACTTGTGAAATTAACCAAGTCCTGCACCATTCAGGCAAAAACATTTAAAGCTAAGAATCAGAAGACAGACCTCACAAATCCCATATGGCTCCAATATTCTCTGCAGTGCAACCATCTTATTAAAATCACCTGTAAGCTGCAATAGATTCAAATGGCTAGAGCATTAGTAACAAGAAGGACAAATAACATGAGATGGAGAAAACCCATTAAGAGAGGGTAACACTGTCATAGAAATAAATGTGGAGCTCCTGAATAGCGTGCAATTACCAGCATCCTAGTGCAACACTCTAACTTGATTTTAATGCAAAAAGAAATGATCTCTCAGTTTCTAGATTATTTTTTTGCAAAGTGCAAGTAACCATAGTAATGTGGCATATCAAGTTGATAGTTGATTGATTTTAGCAGATTGTGCAAAGTGCAAGTAACCAGAGTAATGTGGCATATCAAGTTGATAGTTGATTGATTTTAGCAGATTGTTCAAGCAATCTCGGCACCCCAAGTTCACACTCCTTCAGATATCTTTAGCTATGACTAAAAAAGGTTGAAAAGAATAGCCAGCCAAGTAAAACTCTAAATAAACAGCATTGAAGATTTGATTTAGGGGATTGCAGTGCTGCAGGGAGACTCAATAACAATATTTTGCAAAAACTTCCCAAATAGTCAAAAATCCAAGAAGCCAAGAACAACAATCTTTTTCAATCTTCCAGAGATCTTACATTTTTTTATGGCAAGGAACCCTGACCCAGCAATTCAGACAAGGAGCAGGTAAACCCTACATAGCTATTTAGCCAGCTCAGCCTCTGTACCCCAAACCACAAGGTAGTCTAAGTCTCCATGGAAATAAGTAGATTTTCAAAAAGACAGAAAAAATTCTCATGCAAAGGTACCTCAATTTGCTAAAATACTAGAATGAAGTAAGATGGTATATGAGGGTGCTATACTCTGACACGTGCAAGTTAAGACCATTGCATAAACCCCAAACACGAGTCCAGTTAAATTTCTGCTGTGCCATCTTTATCCTTTCAAGTGCCACATATCCACCAATTCCACTACCTTCATCAAAAGACCTTAAGTGACCAACCAACTGATATTTCAGTTTGCCCGCTAAACCTTGCCTAAAATATGTTTGTCAAACATTCCACACAAAAACCAAAAGTAAAATAAGTTGAGATGCTCCGAAGTACTTGTGATCTACATCAACCTAGATTGAGGCAGACTCTACTTGTGTATATAATTTTTTAAAACTAGACAACAGGTAGGAGCTGCCAAATCCTATCCTGATATGGCTAATGATCGTTCCAGTAAGTTCAAAAATTTTTCTTGAAGAAACACAGCACTCTTGCAATACCTCAATGGGAAGAAATTACCTCGAGAGTAATTGTGTGATCAGAGACATCAACAGCTTTGGCCCGAAATATTCTAGCAATATCAAGGACATCCCTCCTAGCAGCACTATTTGCAGCTATCTTAATCAGCATTAATTCTCGTTCTGCAAATGGTGAGTGAGTGATATCCCGAACCTGAACAAAACACCACCTTCTTTGTCATCCATTTCGTAATTTAGACAGAATTCATTCAAAAGATAACAAAAACTATTGCAAGAACAGATCATTACTTCAAAGTTTGACAATCAGAAAAGGTCATTGTTCAACAATGTAAGGATTTTGTTACTGAATCTGGAAAAGATAAGAAAAAACAGATTTTCTATTGGGCTTCTAATTTTTTACTAAATTTAGCAAATGTCTCTATGGAGGTGAGAGGAAAATTATATTCTTGTGAAATAATTACATTAACAGTAGGTGTTAACAGCGTATAAAACTTTGTTCTTCAAGATTATGAAATTCTTTAAAAAAAGATTTATTGAAGTGAACTAATTTTTTGAACAAAAACAAGATTCTTCCTGACACCATCGCATCCTTTTAAATATTTGATACAGCTACTTTAGACACTAAATCTAGTTTCATATATAAGAGTGAAATGAATCTGGCTCCCATGTTCTACCAAACACTTTCTGCAGAAAATACTTGTTGCCAAGTAACATAATAGCACTTCCAACTTCCATGTGATTTCCAGGCCACTCAGTGTTCATTTTCATTTCTTTACCATTTTATGGAGACCATGTAGTTGCTGAATGAGAAGCCTGAAAGTAGGATTTTTTTTCTCATGTTAAGTTGACCACCCCTTACCTCATGTAGATCTATTAACTTGTGAAGTTGCTGGACCAACTTGCCAATTGACTCGTCTGTTCCAGGGATAACAGTAGTAATGCGAGAAAGTCCCTCTTCTTCAGCAGGCCCCACAGCAAGACTCTGAGAGGTTGAAGTTGAAAGAAATAGGAAACGCATCATAAATAATCAAAATTAGGATGACCAGACTGATAAATGCTGACCATACTTACCTGAATGTTATAGCCTCTTCGAGATATAACCCCAGTGACAATGTTGAGTACTCCGGGACAGTTATTCACAAGCATAGATAAAGTGTGTGACCTAAGTCCATTTGACTGAAACATTGAATCAGATAAACTAACAAAATTCAGTAAATATGAGATGAAAGGTCTACTAGAATGTAGTTATCATAAGCCATCTTCACCAATTATCATGCATAAATTAAACCACTGTTCCGAAAACAAGTTACCAATCAAGAAGGGCAATAATTTTCTCATTTTAAATGTCAAATCAAGTTGACATCAGCACCTATATTCAGTGATGCAGAAAATGGATCAACCAGAAGAAAAGCACTTTAACTGTTTACTATGATAAGAAATTGAAAATAAAGGTATAAGGTAAAAAAAATCCGAATCCAAATTATGTTCAGTGTCAAGATGACCTTTTTAAAATTTTGCATCAAGTACGAACTAATATGTTGGACTTCATCATCATCACTTAAGTTATCCATATACGTCACAATTCTTAGTGACAAATTTCAGTTTAACAATTAAGAACAAAACTTCATTTTGAGAGGCAAATGAGTGTCTAGTCTTACATCTTCATCGTAAAGAACACCCCAATGAGCATCAAGAACTGGATTCATCAAGAAGTCATCATAAGGCTCCACAGGATAGACATCACCCTTCAATTAAAGAGAGAAAAAAAGACTAATAAACAGATATTCAGTCTGGCACACTAATGATCCAATAAGAAACTCGCAACATACAGAAACCAATGGAGGAATGCAGGAAAAATGTGATGCAGATATTCTCTCCATTTAAATTGAAAGTATTGGTTTGGAAACTCTATATGCATAAGATTTCATTGCAAAGACAAACGCGTATCAGTTATGGTGCCAAAAGAAGGGCACTACCTCTTTTGCTTTGAAAGTATGAGAAAGCCAAAACCAATAAAACCACTTAAAATCTTGCTCATCAGAAAGCTCACAAACTTAAAAATAACTTACTATATCATCTATCCAAACAGTGGCCACCAAACTTACATGTGAGCATCATCATAGTCATTTAAAAAGCAATCCAAAGAACCTTCTCAGAACACATGTAGGTGCAGTCTGAACAGAGTAGATTAAAAGTTCATGCTGTCTTCAAGCAATATGTAATCATGAACAAGTTCAGTGGGATCTCGTGATATCAGTTATCACTTGTTTGAAAGTTAAGAAACCATTAAATAAATAATTGTCTTCAGATTAACAACATACTTACCATCCTAAGCCTGGTATGCTCTAACATGAAATATTGTCTGATAACAACTTCCAAATTCTTACACCAAAAAAAATTGTTATGGGTCCCGTAACATATTATTAACAACCCAAAAACAGCAGTAATGGCTTATTGTTGCGCAAACAAAATTTCGCTCTGCACTATATGTCAAAGACGATAATAGAAAGGTAAACCACCATATGAATATCTATCCTGGTAACTGGAATTACGAAGTTATACCTTTGAGGATGAAGAGTTGCTGCCATTAAGTGATAGGTTTGCATTCCCTGCAACAGTTTTAGTAGAATTCCTGGCAAGAACTACCCCAGATGGAACCCTCTCAAGATCAGGATACGAAGCTGCAGAAAAATTCCAAAATGGAGCAGTCTCGCCCATTCTTTCCCGTCTCAAAGCAATCTGGAAATAGAATGAAATTCAAACTTCAGTACACACGACATCATACACAACAAAAGTATCTTGAGATAATCAATGTGAAACTTAAATCTTTATTTTGTGAACGTGTGAAAAAACCTAGCACACAATTACACGGGTAAATATATTTTTTAGAACAGAACTCTGAAGATTGAAGATGCTTAGAGACAATTTCAGATTTGAAGTTATGCAGGAAAGAGAGAAAGAGACCATGCATGTGCTCAGTCAAACACACAAAGAAAAGAGCCATTCAACCTTTCCAGTTCTTGCAAGTTCTTTAATTCCAAACTTGCTTAGGTTCCTTTGAATAGCAGCCATCTTCCCAGGGTCACCGGTGACCTAAGACAAGACGATAATATAACAATCACAGTCCTAAAAACATAAACTAGAGTACATTTCACGTAGAAATTAGCTTTCCCTCAGAGAAGCCACATAAAGGAATTGTTGTGTGATTTGCATTCCATTTGTTTGACAGTAACCAGTCAAACCACAATCTTCTCTGGCTAAGAACAGGTTGCAAAATTACATGGAACAGCACTACAAGCTACATAGGTTTGGACTCCGGAGTAGCTATAGAGCAGCACAAAGTTTTTCTTAGCTGTGAATTGTTTCTATCCTTGAACTTTAAAATTCTGTGCACAGAATGCATGTCACACGAAGTTTTCATAACAGTGAACTGTTTCAAACCATGATCTTCTAAATTTCTTGCACAGAAGATATCTGTCACACAAAGTCTTTGAAAAATTTACCAGTGCCCGTCTAAAGTGCTAGAATTTTATATCAGACAGATTTTTCAAATTAGATATGATAGGATTGAAATCCCCATCAACGCCTTAACAAATTTACCTTGTGTAAATGCCTAAACATCTAGGTATATAGCGTGACCAACACCATCTAATTTCCAACTCTAATCACTAGCTTAAGTCAACATTAAGCATCATAGCTATAGGATATAAAACAAAGAAAAAAGTTGCAGAAAGAATAATAAGCATCTGATCAAGGTCACCTCAATAGTAAGTGAATTCTCTGAGATATCAACAATTTTTGCTCTGAAAATGTCCACTAACCACATGACCTGAAGTTTGAAGCAAATAAAAAGAGATCAGCAACTTGAATGCACAATGACTGATAATATGTGAACTGTAACACAATGGAGGGCTAGATGCTTCAGAGAGAACTCGTTAGTTCAATAACTTAGCTTGCTTACATTGGAGTGGTCATCAAAGAAATAATACATCAAACAGAGTTTGCATAATCTACAATTTTTAGTCTAAAACTAAATACCACATTATTACCTCAGCACGAGTACTTGGATCTGCATTGAATTTTATGAGCATCAATTCACGTTCTACTTGTGGTTCCCTGGAGATATCATCCACCTGATGAATCCAAATGAATTACCATGCGAGTTAAGGGGAAAAAGGTAGAAAATGTCTGTAAGGGCAGATTGAATGCAGGGGGGTAGGCACGCAATTCTTTTTGGGTTTCTGTTCATGTATTCCTTGTAAAGAAAAGATATTTAGAATCTAGTACGATGGGTCTGCACCTTAATGACATTCACGAGCTTGTTAAGCTGTTCTACAACTTGCCGCAAAACTTTTTCAGTTCCACAGACAACTATGGTAAAGAGAGCCTTATCCTTGTTCAAACCAACAGCAAGGGATTCAATGTTGTAGCCTCTTCTAGCAAAAACCCCAGCAATCCGGTTTATTATTCCACTTTCATCACCTACAAACACTGAAATCGTGTGCCGTTGCAACCTGAAAAGTCAAAAGAAAGCAATAGACTTATTAAATTCATGATCAAGATTCCATTTTGAATTATCTAACCAAGATTGTTATAATAGCTGCCAAGCCATTAAGCTCCAATTTTTTTCGATTGAAAAGAACTGAATTGGACTAGTGTGGAGGTATTTCTGACCAGCCAAAATACGCAAATCAAATTCCAATTAAAAAAAATACAATGGCAGCCAAGCAATAATGAACAACATAATGCACTAAAAACAATAAGAAGATTAATATTGATTAAATTCCCATTTTCAACCATACGGAGAACATGAACCCACTAGATCCCACAAATGAAGCGACAAAACAAGGGGAAAACAACAACCTTTTCAATACTAAATGAAACCCAACTGAAAAGAAAACATCTTTATATAACCACCGTAACACGGACATAGACCCCCCAAAAAAAAAAAACTATCTTGACATGAATGAGCAAAACAAGGCCAAAACAAGAGAGAGAGGCAAAAATTGAAAGAGCAAAAAAATGGAGCTTGATAAGAGATAAAGACTGGCCTGGAGCGAGTCACAGTAGGCACAGAATCAGCAACAGACACTGCACTTCCATTGTCTTTGCTAATGGAACAGGAGACCTTAACAGCATTGTTACTCTTCCAAACAGAGGGCCTTAAAAAATGTACAAAACCAGAGCTTTTCCTTGAAAACCCACCAACAGAATCCAGTTTGGAACATGGGGTTTGAGTTGTAATGCGAGTGGAGCACTGTGGGACAGAAGCCGCCATGACTGGTTGCACTCACTGTAGGCGGCTAGTTTCAGGACAGATAAATATGTTCTATAAAGGAAGATGGCTAGAGCGCACTAGTGTTCAAGAGCTACTGCAGTAGAGAGGAAATGGTCATAGCACGCTGTCCCTTTTCTTTGAACTTATCATCCGTGAATGATAAAATAACCTTAGGTAAGGAGCTGCTACTTCTTTATTGGATAGATATTCACGTGTGATACGGAATGTATTAATTACTATGTTTAACAAAAAATCATTAGTCAAACAATTAGTGTTTAAGAAAATGTAGAGTTAATTATAATATAGTTCTTGTAGTTTATAAAATTAATTAATCTGATAGCAGCACAGTGCTGTTGGTTAAGAACATCGTTAGAGATGATCAAAGTCTATTTAATTTTTTAACAAAAAATCTTTTTTAATTTAAATCAATATTTATCCAAAAATATAATTTTATTCTCAATTAAAAAACAAAAAATTATAGCAACTCTTGCAAGATAACAGAAAAACAAATTACAGAGACCGTGTCAGAGTTTGTAGATATTTTAAAAAACCTGTTTTATATTCACAATGTCCTTAAATACTTTTACCATATTTTTTTATTGTATAAATATTATAAATAAAAAAGGATTTTTGTAATATTAATACATCTATCAAATCTTAAAATTTCAGAATGTCAGTAACAATTTCGTGAGAAAGTTATTGTGATTTTTTCGTAATTGTTTTTTTTTTTTTAAAGACAACGTCACATGTAAAATGGACCTTTTTATTATTAATTAAATAAATTACATATTTTTTTGGAAATTATTACTCCCAAGTCCCATCATACATAATCCCCCTTTAATTAATTAAATCATCGCCAAGATCTTGGACCGCTCTGAATCCCTGATCCAACGGTTCGGTCCAGTCTAGAACATCCCAGCAGACACTAATCGAACGAATAGAAAACAAACGGGCTCCACTCTCACACGGTAATATACCCGAATATCTTTCTATTTGTCAAAGAAAGACAAGCGCCCCCGAGCCCAGGCAGCATTCACTGCTCCTTCCTTCCTCATTACTCCGTGCTCGCTCGCGAACTGACTCGCCCTCCACTTTCTCTCGCCACTCCATTTTCTCAGATTTGCAGGGTAATTGTCAAACCATCTCCTCCTCTTTCTAATTCTATTATGATTATTAATCAAATCCTCATGATCAATTACCTGATCATCGTCAAATTCTCTTGTCATTAATCACTTATGAGTTTGTTTAAGTGCGTGCCTTGCTCGTATGAATTGAAACATTGAGGTGTTGCTAGGTTTCTTTAATCTCAACTATTTTTCTAGGTTAATTTCATGCTTTATAAACCAAATAATTGTTATGATTTATTTATTTATTTATTTTTATTGTTTCCTGAGCTAATTTTGTTGGAGAAAGTAAGTGATATGTGATTAGGTTTTAATTATTTTTTATTTTTAACTAGTATTAATATTAATTTTGTGAACTACAGGCTGGCTAATTCAGGTGGTGAATCGGATATGTTACTGTTTGTTTATGCTTAGAGACAGAAATTTGTTTTAATAACAATGGCTTCGAGAGCAATCTCGCGGAGAAAGGGATCCCTCTTTGATTCCTTGAGTGAATCGAATTACTTGATTCGGGTTTTTTCGAGTTTCAAGTATGGGCGAGGACTGCCTCAATTAAATGACTCGCAAGAATCGAGATGGGTTACTAGTCATCCGTTTGCGAATACTGATAGTAGAATTGACGGCGGTTTGTCATCAGCAGCAGGGTTTCTTAGGCGTAATTCTTTTGGTTTAGGTCATGGAATTAGAAATGGAGATTTTGTTTCTTCCTTGAGGATTGGGTATTATTCACAGTCTTTACGTTATGCTTCAATAGCAACTGCTGGTAAACCTGAATATGGGCATGGTAACGATAGAAATGAACAGCAGTCTACCAAACAGGTGAAGGAAGCTTCGCCGGAGGAGTGTGATGAAGCTGTTGAAGATTTGACTGAGGTTAAAGCCAAGGCTAAGGCTAAGCAGGTGCGAGAGTCCCAAAAGAGTGCTAAAACAGTAATGCAGAAAATATGGGCTAAGCTTTTGGGTATTGGCCCTGCTTTGAGAGCCATTGCTTCTATGAGCAGGTTAAAAGTTATGCTTCTCGTTTCTTTTCATTTACACTAAGTTGTCAATTGCTTATTGACACCCTATTCTTTATTTAGGGAAGACTGGGCTAAGAAGCTTCATCATTGGAAGGATGAATTTAAGTCTACATTGCAGCACTATTGGTTGGGTACAAAACTACTTTGGGCTGATGTTAGGATTGGTTCGAGGTTACTGGTGAAACTTGCCAATGGGAAGGGTCTTTCAAGAAGGGAAAGACAACAATTAACACGCACTACTGCCGACATATTTAGGCTGGTCCCTTTCGCTGTTTTCATCATAGTTCCATTCATGGAGTTTTTGCTGCCAGTATTCCTAAAACTATTTCCAAACATGTTGCCATCAACCTTCCAGGACAGGATGAAGGAACAGGTAGAGATACACTTTTTGAGCTTTTTGGTTCCATTGATCACTGTATCAAATGGTTTTGTAGGGAAAGAGTCAGTGGTCCTACCTTAATACTTGTTCAAATATATTAACTGTCCACCTTTAATTTTCAAACCATTTAAGCACAATGCTTGACTTGTAGGAGGCATTAAAAAGAAAACTAAATGCAAGAATTGAATACGCAAAGTTTCTTCAAGACACGGTGAAAGAAATGGCAAAAGAAGTCCAGACCTCTCGAAGTGGAGAAGCAAAGCAGACAGCGGAAGATCTTGATGAGTTTATGAACAAGGTTTTTTTTTTCTCTGTCCTCCTCCAAGCAATAGAAAGACATCTACTTTATGTGCTACTCTTGCATGGCAAACTAATGTCTGTTGTCATTCTGCCATCCAAACAGGTTAGAACAGGTTCCCGTGTTTCCAATGAAGAAATCTTAGGCTTTGCCAAGTTGTTCAATGATGAGCTTACTTTGGATAACATTAGCAGGTCCTCATCTCTGTTGTCACAGCACTATTTCTGAAAGTATCCTGTCCTTTCTTTTTTTAAGACTTCCTTGATTTAACAAGGTACTGCTTTGGTTGTTATATGCAGGCCTCGGTTAGTAAACATGTGTAAGTATATGGGTATCAGCCCATATGGAACAGATGCATATCTACGTTATATGCTTCGGAGAAGACTGCAAGAGTAGGATATCTCTTGTTATTTTATTTTTTTTGGTATTTTTAGGAAAGCTGTTCTTTTTCACAATTATTGTGTTAAGACTTATGGCGTGACCTGCGAAGAATGTTCGGTTTTTCCTGATTAGCCAGTTCATAGCTTAATGGGTTTGTTATTTCCTAGTTGATTTAGAAATTCAGTGGTTATATATAATGATTTGAAAAAACTGTTGAAGCATGTCCATCAGATCTGACTTTCAATGCCTATGAAATGGATACATACATGTTAAAATCTTTAAAATATTTTGCAGACAAGTTAGTGCCCATTTGAGTACTTGGAACTTTCCAAAATGAGGGGACAAGAACTTTCATGAAACTCTGAATCATTGATTAAATTCTTGCTTCATAAAACTTTTGAAGTTGTTGAATCTGGCAGGATCAAGAGTGATGATAAGATGATTCAAGCTGAGGGTGTGGAGTCCCTTTCTGAAGCTGAACTCCGTCAAGCATGTAGAGACCGAGGCTTGCTTGGATTGCTTTCTGTGGAGGAAATGCGGCAACAGGTTTGTCAAAAATTGATATTTTGTAGCTTTTACGTATGTGGAAGAAGAACTTCTGTGATGATGGTGTACACTTGAGAAAAGAAAAATGTCAAAATTCATAATTACATGCACCCTGGACCATGCTTATGCTTTCAGTGTCAGCTGTATATAACTAAGTAAAAGATTTGAGCCAAGCTAGTTTCTGCGCAATTAATGTGCCTCAGTACTGTTGTAAACAAGGAAAAGATTTCATCATACCTATTTCTTTAAGTTTTTCAATAAGAACTGAAGCATTTGGTATTTATTTTAGTATTAATTGGCATCACCTTTCTTCTTTGTTTAATTCACCCACCTGGCTATGAAAACTCAGATGTCATGCAATGACCTGAAGTTAAGTTCCTGGTATACATGATAAACAAAAACTGTCTCGATTTTGTTCCCCTGAATATGCTTTTCACCACTTTCTAAAGTAGATAATTATCTCTCTCTGCAGTTGCATGATTGGCTGGATTTGTCTCTCAATCGCTCTGTCCCATCCTCTCTGTTGATATTGTCTAGGTAACTTAATGCTTTATATTTTTTCATACTTATCTCAAGAAGCATGGTTGCAATCTAAAATTTTATCATCCTTACTCTCTACAGAGCCTTCTCTATTTCTGGAAAAGTTAGGCCTGAGGAAGCTGTCCAGGCTACACTCTCATCTCTTCCGGACGAGGTTGTGGATACTGTTGGAGTTACAGCCCTGCCATCTGAAGATTCAGTTTCAGAAAGGAGAAGAAAGTTGGAGTACCTAGAAATGCAAGAAGAACTGATCAAGGTTGATTATTTGTTCTGCACTTGCTCTCGCATTTACTGTTGGAGTTACAGCCCTTTCCGAATGATTTTTCTGCAGTCTGATAAAATTCTACACATACATGCATGATATGTGTGCTTCATATATGTGTGTGCACGAGAGCTATGCTGATAGATTTCATTTCCTATCAGCTTTATTTTGATGTATTCTTTAATGCTTCTTTGTCATGATTTTCACTCTGTTTCTTTTTTCTTTTCACCCCTATAGCTTCTGCGGTGTCCTGTATACCTTTTTTTTCTATGTTTAGCTTAGATTTATAAGATACAGTGTTTGAATATCATATCTCACTACACATTCCTAAAGGGAAGGGAATTCAGAGACAGCTCCACCCATCAGTAATGTTGCATGTAATGTCTGCTTTCAAATAAAAAATTGCGTACCTTAGCTGCCAGATCAAGGCTATTACTGTTACACTAGGCGATGACCCTGTTCACTGTATTCTTCGGAACACATTAATGTTAATTTGATTGTCTTGAGTATCTGTTCTGGCTGTGCAGTTCATATAGTAGCCTTATGTTGCTAGATTTATTGTGCTTTGTTTAAATGCTTTGCTTTTTTCTAGTTGTTCTAAATAAACTGATTATACAGGAGGAGGAGGAGGAGGAGGAGGAGGAGCAGGCCAAGATGAAGGAATCTGTTATTAGTCAAAAGGATGTGGCTTTGGAAGAGATGAGTATTCCAACAGCTAGAGATGCACGAGAACAGGCAAAAGCAAAAACACTGGAGAAACATGAGCAGCTTTGTGAACTCAGCCGTGCATTGGCTGTATTAGCTTCTGCATCTGTAAGGACCAGGATTGTTTGTTTTCTGTTATACATTTTTATGTCATATAATTTACTGTCTACTTTCTTCACTGCTTCTTTTTCCAGTCTGTGAGCAGGGAGCGTGGAGAGTTCCTGCGCCTTGTCAAAAAGGAGGTAGGAACAACTAACTTATTCCTTATTTGTGATCCTATGCATCTGATTTTCAGGGCCTAAAAGAGAATGACAACACTTTTCTCTATTCCTTTTGACAATCTGGATGTTACATGACTCGCTAATTTGGTGGAATCTCCCTGTTCTTGTTTTTTTCCTTTTTAACCTCGTCATCACATGAGCTTTTTGGTGATTTTTCCCTGTTTATCTGCTGTATGATATCAATGTTCTATATGACATTCACCTTTATGTTCCTGGCATTATTTGCACATTTAATTTATTCGTTTTGAACCTTGTGAGAATTTGTAGGGGTATGGTTCAAACCTCCTAGATTGCCCAGGCAGTGGAACCTCTATCCATTTTAGATAGACTGGAAATATACTGCATTAGTTCCTTTTCAGGATAAGATTCTTGTTCCTGGGAGATTAAACCGGCAATGCTGTTAAAAAAGTGCTCTTTTTTCTGTTTGTTTTTTTTTTCTTCTGTTGATTGATGGTCTTAGTGGAAGCTGTCTGCCGAGGGTAGATTCTTTGTGTGCATTCTCGCCAGAGGTAAATATTGGTTTGGATTTGATAGAATGGTAATAGAGCTCTCATCAGTTTATACGAGACTTCGTATATGTTAAGCGAGTATCTGACCCTTTTAGTAAACTTTGATAAATCAATTATTTGGGGATCTCCATCTAGGGCATTCTCGTGATGAAGAGCTACACTGTTGGAGTTTGTAGATTTGGGCTTTGGTAAGCTGCGTTTCCTCTACCTCACTCATCTGTTATGTCCATTTCCAGATAGACTTGTATAACAATATGGTGGATAAAGAAGGCACCGAAGGTGAGGAAGAAGCTAAGAAGGCATACAGAGCTGCCAGAGAGGAGAGTGATCATGCTGCTGAGACAGCTATCTCTGACAAAATTTCTTCAGCCCTGATCAATAGAGTAAGTTATTTAGAATCTTCTGTTCTGTTAGCATCTTTTTCCTTTTTTATTTACATTTGAAGTCTTCTTCTTGTAGAATACTAGTGCATACTCTTTGAGGTTCTGGACTGGAATGTAACTCGGATGTTGTAACTCAGATGTTGCTTTGATTTGCACACATTTCAGGTAGATGCCATGCTCCAAAAGCTTGAAAAAGAAATTGATGATGTTGATGCCAAAATTGGAGATCGATGGCGCCTGCTTGATAGGTTTGTTTTTTTGTTATCTTGGAAACTATGGGGGCTGTGGTGGTTTTACGTTGTCACTCTGGAAATTGCATAGTATTATCTCTTGCACATAGAAATTTCTTCAGGTGTAGCCTAAAGAACTTTTTTTCTGAATATCAGCTAGATATCTGCAACTGCAGATGTCCAGAAACATTAAGGCTAGTGACATACATTTCACTACATCTTACAGAGTCCACTGAATATTGTGAATCTGTCAAAAGCTCGTTGTGAAGTCTTAATGCCCCCAAAAGAAAAGAGGCATATTTGTCATTTTGATATCCTGGGTGGTAAACAAAACCACAATCGAAATATTTTGCTTTCGTAAACGACTAAAAGGTTCACAACTTGGCACTGCTTACTTGTTCGCTCAATATGTGAAGATTGTCTCGGTGACTTAAACTGAGCAAGATGATAAGGGAGCAAACAGCATTTGTGATAGTTTGGAATTAATCTGGCAATTTTGTGGCTCAATTTGAAAACCTTAGGTTTTTCAGTTGAAGTAGTAAGAAAATAATTCTTGGAATGTTGTTACTGGTTTGTAGCAGTAGATTTTATTTGATGTTCATGTTTCTATAAGCTTGATATATATGATCTGAATTTGCTGGTATCCCTGCCACTGTTAGGAAATGTTGCTGCCCCTACCGTCCCTGCAAGATAATTATGCTTCACTGAATTATTTGGCAAACCTCTTTCTTTTAGCTCATTTTGTCTTCTTGCATCCAGAGTTGTTTGCATGCAGTAAAACTGCAATTCTCCATCGCAAGCTTAAAAGAAAGAAAAAAAAAGTGCCCTAGCTCAGTAACTTTGGTCTGAACTCTGTAGTGGCTTTTGAGGATTACCATGTGTCTATTTATCCAACAAATCTTTCATTTTGATGTCAGGGATTATGATGGGAAAGTGACTCCTGAGGAGGTTGCATCTGCTGCTATGTACCTCAAGGACCACCTAGGAAAGGAGGGGATCCAAGAGCTCATAAGCAATCTTTCCAAAGACAGAGGTTAGCGATGAATTCCATCATTTCTCATTGAATCTCTTGCTATCATCTTCACTGGATGAATAGTGTTTAGATGCCGCTATAATATGATTTGATTGTAGTGTTATGTATGCAATTTTGGTTTGGTTATCGCATGTTATTTGTTGGGGGTTGTTTTTATGCAGCATCCAACATGTAGATGGAAAATCAATCCCCCCCCCCCAACCCAAACACACACACACACATTCGTCATACCTTTTAACTCCGAGTATGATGTACTATTTTCTGTATTTTCCTTGCAACAGAAGGAAAGATTCTGGTGGAAGATATCGTCAGATTAGGCAGTGAAATGAAAGATGCTGATGCAGCAGCTGAGGAAGGAAAATCATAGAAAACATGAACCAAAATGCGCCCCCCCCCCCCCCCACTTTTTTTTTCCCCTGCCGAACTTCATTTCTGGTTGCGTAGCTGTCCTATTGGTCATCGGGAATGTATTCCGTTTTGTCTAGACACTGAGGACGACACCGGCTTCAGTATCCATGACACGTTGAGAGTAATTAAACTAAAGGAAAGGAAAGATCCTTTGTGGGTAATTGAAATGCATATATCAATCAGATCTCCTTCAGAATGGCATCCGTGAAAGAAAACCAAATATGTATACACATCTCATATTAATAATACAATTACTATTTTGTTTCGCTCTGTAGTCGAACAATGGTAGCAGTGGACATGACATGTATAGCTTGCAACAATATAGCATGCATTTCGCGGATAGCCGTCCTAATCTCCCTTGATTGACATGTGCTTTTTTAATGGTTAGAATTTTAATCTCCCTTTCACGGCCGACTGCTGAACAGGAGAGCCCATGGATTAAACAACCAAACGGCAGTCCTGGATACCACGGGCCGCTGATCTACCTAGATATTATCTCGCTTTCCTGTGTTGACTAGCTCCAAGTAATGCTGACCGCTGAGAACAGGGGACCTGTTCCAGGGTTTTCATTTACAGATCTCTGTTTCGCTTTTGTTTTCCAAGGGACCAAGAATTGCCTTCTGCAGCTCCGGTCGCCGGTCGGGACTCGAAATATGATATGGCTAGGCTAGTGCTCATGCTGTCTTGCAGGTCTGTATTATTTGTCTCCTAAAATATTGTAAGCGCGTTTTGAATGGAGAGAAATTCAATTTATAAACTCAACTAATTAAATAAGTTAGTTTTATAAAAATAATATACTATTTAACTTGAATTAAAACGTTAAGTTATAGGTAATAAAATTTTTATAAAAAGACTTTGGGGGAAATTTTAAATATTTTAAGAATAAGGATCAAATTGAAACACTAACTTGTGATAAAAAAAATTAAACATGTAAAATCTTTCAATGCTTTGTTTTACATTAAATTGAGAAACTTATACACACATTAAATTAAATAAATTAATTACAAACCATTTGTAAATAAATTTTATAGAAAAGTCGATAAATAAAAATATAATTTAAAAAAATTAAGAAATCAATATTTAATATCACAACATGAATTATTTATCTGGTTGTGTCTAATAAATTTGTAATATAAATTAACACACAAAATTTATAGAATAAAATAAAAGAAAAAAGATGTTATACAGCGCTGTATATATTATTAGTATAAAAAATACATATTAAATACATATTTCATCCTCCACGTCATGTTGTTGTTAATGTTAGTTCTGGTTCTTTGAGGACTTTCTTCAGTAACCTGGCTAATATTCCACCTTCTTTTTTGCTTCTATAAAATACTGCTGGTTTTTAGGTATACTGGGATGGGATGGGCCGGGCTGTTTTCATTCGTTAACAGGTTCCCGAAAGTATTTGGATATGTCTTTCCTTGGGCCGGGCGGCTGGGTTCTACATCCATGCATCTTTCCTTGGGCCGAACTGTACTGTCTTGTGAATAAGTTTATCATTGTATTATTTGAATTGAAATAGTTGTAATGCACTTAAATTCTAATTTAAGTAGGTAAATTGATAAGAAATTTACTAAAAATATCATAATAAATCCGTGTGCATTATTGTTTTATATTTGAAATATATAATTAATTTGATATAGTTTTTATATTTCTGTTTTTTAATTTAAATATTTTATGAAAATACATTTACTTTGTGATTCCATTTAATGTAGCTCAATAATGTTTGCGGATGGATTATATTTCACTCCTTGAAGTCAAGCAATCAAGCTAAGGGTAACAATGGAGATCCATCAACGATGCATCCTCGCTTTTACTGAGGTTACTGTACCCACTGCCTCCTCGTTATGGGAACCGAGCACCCGCCTTTACGGGTAAAAATCTTTTCTCGGTACTTGTTTTCTATCAATGCAAGTGCTTATAGACTCTCACTATCAGTGGAGCGTGAAGTTGCTGACAGCAACCATTATTTAACTGGTGTGATCGCTTTCACCAGCGCCGCCCCTGTTGCCACCACCTATAATCTACCGTTCCTAACACAAGTTATGCAGGTTACAAGTTTAAACTTTTATTCAACTAAACATGTTGGAGAGCACTGTAAAAATATTTATTGGGGTCTCTCAGGAAATTTTGTTCCTGCATATTCTGGGAAAAAAACTATTAATTCAAGGGAGGAAATCTAGTCGTTGGTTTATTATAAATGAATATTAAAGTTCGGAACTTGAACATGATAAAAGAGATGAGTTTAAATATTCCATGTAGCATTTTTCATTGGAGTGCACGTGAGAGAAAAAAAAGTATATATATTTACACTATTTAAAATACAATATTAACAACTTCATTTTTTTTAAATGGCTTTTGTCATTGAAGATCTTGCTAGAGAGAAGTTGTATTCATCATTTTTTGTTTGGTTTTTATTAAAAAATAATTAAATTAAAATTAGTAAAAAAACCAAAACCGGTTTAAACTGATTGGTTTAGGTTTTATAGAACAAAAACTGATTCAAACCAGTTTGACTTGAATTTGTTCGGTTCGGGTTCGGTTCGGTTTTTTTTAAATTCTAATCGGTTTTTTTCACAGTTTGATTTTTTCAAATTTTTTTCCAGTTTTTCAAATTTAATCAGTTTTTAGTTTTTTTACTCATCCCTACCACTCAACTTATAATTTTGCTGGGAAAAAAAATATATTATCATTGGGTTAAAGTTCTAATACAATTATTACCACAGAGATGTTATCATAACGAAGAGAAATTTCATATACATATTTGAAGGGTGCCTTCATTGGTGCGTAAATCTACTATCATGATCATGGATATAACGCTCAACCCAGAGTAATTAGTGGATTAATTCAGGGGATTTGAAATTTAGAGCCTGATCTAAGTTAAGGTTTTTATTTGAGCCAAACAAGACGTTGGCCAGTAAAACCTAGTCGATCAAAATAAAATTTTAATTGTATGATTATTTCAGTCAATCATAATTAAAACTTGGTAAGATCAATATAAAATAAAATAAAATCTAATCTGTTTTAATAAAAACAAATAATTTGAATTAACCCAGCGACTCATGAGTCGGACATAATAACTCGATAATTTATGACTTCTTAGAACCTGTTTGGAAGTGTTTTTTAAAAGTAGTTCTGAAAAAACTTGAATATTTTTTTGAAGTAATATGTTTTTGATGTTTTCAAATTATTTTGATGTACTGATTTTAAAAATAATTTTTAAAAAATAAAAAAAATTGCTAGCACACTTTTTTGAGTGAAAAATATTTTGAAAAATAATCATAATCACACTTCTAAATACACTCTTAAACAGGCACAGAGAAAGAGACATACGCAGTCCACAAACACACATTGGTTCTTCAAGTGTGTTTGGCAGTGTGGTTGCGGTTGCTTTTCAAATAGCTTTTCGTGCCAAAATACATGCTAATGATATTTTTTAATTTTTTAAAAATTATTTTTGACATCAGCACATCAAAATGATTTGAAAACACTAAAAACATATTAATTTGAAGTTAATAAAAAAATAAAAAATTTTCAAATTTTATCAAAAGCGCTTTTGAAACGCAGAAACAAACAGGCCCGAGGTGTGGTTGCTTGCTCACACGACTGTACAGCCTAAACAGTAGCCACTCGTGCACACATTGTCTTATTAAACTCATATAAGTTAATTAGATTTTTCTAACTTATTTAAAAATAAAGTGTTACTGAAA
>Ga0325403_1001186_pt1 | contig 21219 bp, 7 predicted proteins | sample PopdelMetagenome_19_FD_205665 | JGI IMG/M metagenome (GOLD analysis project Ga0325403, IMG submission 205665) | Populus deltoides microbial communities from Bellville, Georgia, United States - Xylem-PdKOR-R4 | ecosystem: Host-associated > Plants > Phyllosphere > Stem > Wood/Secondary xylem... | reverse complement strand
TAGCCTGCTGAATCATACTTTATAATTTATTATGAAAAGATAGAGCTCGAATTCCTCTTTACAATCCTATATCGTAGAAAAATCTATTTAATATGATCTAAAACTCAATAATATTTAAATTGTTTTTAAAAATAATTTATAAACTGTTAAAATAGATATTAAATTGTCTAGCTAATTAAATTTAAATAAAATTAAAATTTTGAAACCCAACTAGAAAATAAATATGAAAATAACTACAAAAAGGAAGAAAAACAACTTCTAGATCTAATTTAAATATGATACCATACTCAACTGATTATAATAGCTGAATGACTATAGAACTGGGTCTATATGTTGATGAAATTTCAGTTTTACACCTTGCTTTGTTAAAAAAAAATTTATATTTATTTTAGTTCTTATTTTCTTAATTGTTATTTTTTTATGTTTTTTTTTTAATTTGACTATTTTTTTAAATTTATCCTTTAGTATTTCTATTTTTCTTTCTATGGGGTAATCTTTATTTCACGATCCCGATCATGGATTTGAAAAGTTAACCTGAGTTAACTTGAATCATTTCTTTTTAGTGCACATTTAAAAAAAAAAAATTGGTTTTACCTTTCAACAATTGGTTAGTTGGGGTTTGGGTTTTGTTATTTTTTTCTACGTGTTTATCCCGGTTTCATGATCTAAATTGTAGGTTTTGCAACTTAATCAAGATTGACTCAGGTGTTTTAGTCATTTCTTTAGATTGATTTTTTTTTTTTTGCAATTTCATCTTAAAAAATTGAGTTAGTTGAGAATTGGGTTTTAGAATCTTTTTTTTTTACTCACATTCTTTGTGGCTATCTCATTCTTATGAATCAGATCAGGGGTTTGGCGAGTTTACTTGGTCTGACTCAAGTCATCTTTTTTTGTTCTTTTTTAAAATTGATTTTTTTTTAATTTTTATCCTTTAACATTTTATTGATTAAGATTGAGCTTATGAAGATTAAGCTTTGTAATTTTTTTCCTTTATTTTCTATGAGTTACTCTTAGTCTTATAATCGGAGTAGCAGGTTTGGAAGGTTAGCTTGGGCTAACTTGAGTGGTATTTTTTTGGGTCCTTTTTTTTCTATTTGATTTTTTTTCAATTTTATCCTTCAACGTTGAGTTTTTCTTGCTTTCTTTTTTAATTTTATCATTTAATATTTTGTTGATTTTGATATGGGATTTATAATTTATTTTGGTTTGCTTTGGTTGATTTTGATATAAATTTATTGCAGTCTCAAACAAATGTTTTAGCATTTGGTTGTTCCTGAATTTTGTGATCGTTTTTCTTATCATATAATTAAATAAAAAATAGTTTCACAAAACAAAACAAGGTTTTGTAGGTAACATAGGTTGAATCGAGTTTATTTTTGTCATTTTTAGGTTTTTTTTCAATTTCTTCCTTCAATATTGGGTTGATTGAGAATTAGGCTTTAGAATCTTTTTTTAATTTTTTTTATATGTGTTTATTCCGTTCTTATGATCTGGATTGTAGGTTTAGTAGGTTTACGCAGGTTAACGCAAGTCACCCTATTTTGGCCTTTTATTTTCATTTTTGTCACTTGTAATTGTGTTGATTGAAAATTGACTTTCATAATTTATTTTGATTTGTTTTATATGATATTATCACTGTTTCATGACTCGAGTCGTGAGTTTTACAGATTTGACCACAACTGCCCATATCAATCCAATACACCACTATATCAATAATTAGAAATATGTTGTCCAATATGTCACTGGCTAAATAGCTATAAAAGGTATTATCCAATCTACATCGTTTGGAATGCTTTTATATTTTTTTTCTTTTATATAAAACAAATAATATAACTCATAGTATAGCGTGCGCTAAGGATCTTGTTTGTTAGCTATCAAATGTGACATTTGATTAGTCATTGTTCGTGTTTTCGTTCCCCATCCTTATAATGGTCATATATATACTTATCAATTTGTCATAAAAGATAATGGTTGATTTTTCCATTTACATGATCTTTTAATTTTCACCGCTCAAATTACTTGAATGCATGACTCTGTCATTTATGTCATTAAAAATTTTATAAGATGTCATAAATCAATATAATAATTTGAAAATTTTGATATTTTTTTAATTAGTAAAGTGGCAAAAAAATATTTGGCAAAATAATACAACTCGAAACTTATTTAAAAAAATAACATAATTTAAGTGGAGGCGCAAGTTTCATATATTGTCCACTTTTAGACTTGCATCTCTTATTAATTTCAATTTTTTTTTGGTTGGTGCGCGTGATAGAAGTACCAATATATCATTTTTTTTATTATTTTTGATGGCACCTGTGAAACACGCGCCAACAAATTAAATTGTTTTGGTGTTGCTGCTTAAGTTACACGCATAACATAATTTAATTGGAGGCTCAAGTTTCATAAATTGCCCACCTTTAGACCTATATGTCTTATCAATTTCATTTGTTTTTGCTGGCACATGTGATACAAGTACTAGTATATCATTTTTTTTGTTGATGGCGCCATTGAAACACACGCCAACAAATTAAATTGTTTTGGTGTTACCGCTTGAGTTACACATGCCAACAAGTGAGCTTGTCACCACATTTAGACGACGCATATGGCTCACCGTAAACTTCAAAGTTGGTTATTTTAGTGTTTATGGATTCATCTCTTCGAGATCATTTAGATGATCTTAAGGATGTCATTATTAGAGCTTTAGTGTGTCTTTAATGTGTCATTCTTTCTTCCATTTTCTTTTCTCCCTCCTACTTCATTTATTGTGCTAACTCGTTTCTTCTTCTTTCTTCTATGCCTATTGCAATTCAGTCCCTCAAATTTTATATTTAGTTAACTTTAGTTCCATTATTATGATCTAAATAAAATTAAATACCTTTATATTTTTCAATTTCATTCGAAGATAAATATTAAATTGATTGATATCTAATGAAATATTATCTAAAAAAAATTTCAACCCATTTTACTTAACTAATCTTGATTAAACTTGAAAGAAAAAAGAATCTTGGAGACTTGTACAAAAAAAGCACCTGCTAATATCATAAAAAATAAAATCATAATCTCATTTGAAAACAAATTCAGAGTTAAATGTCATTTAATAGAATAATCTCTTACAAAATAATTTTAGTTATTTTATTTAAATGATTTTTTATAAAAAAATAATGGAACAATCTTTGAAAAATAGTTATGTTTTGCCCAAAAGATATTTAAATCATCGTATTTTTACAGATAAGTTTAGGGTTGTACTATTTCGTTAAATATTTTTTGGTAGCATGCTATTTTTTAATAAAAAAAACCCCTCAAAATTTGAGCATCTTTGTAAAAATGGTGGAGTCGGTCTTGGATTTTGCTAATAAGTGTTCGATGATACAATAATTATGAATTATTAAATACTAGTTATTTTTTATTTTGAGTACACGTTCAATATAGGAGTACAAAGTATTTTTCTTTGCGTGTATATCGTAGGTTTATCTTTAATTCATTGAAATTCATGTTGATTGGTTTTAAGCCAACAAATGACTCCTGAGTATATGAAATATTATTACATTGAAATTGGAATTCAAGCCTTTCTTTACCACTTACTAATCATTTTCATATTAATTCTTCTCACTCTCATTAATACCAAATTGCCAGCCTCATAATTTTTTATTCTCGATAACAAAATTACCAAGTTTGAAGAAGACTTCAAAAGATTAAGGTCTTTCATTGGAAGATTGAAGCTTTTAAAGTTGGGTTTCATGAAAACTTGCAAGTGAAAAGACCTTATGATGGTTAAGCTAGCTCAAATGTTGGAGGAGAGAAGACTTTAAGGTTGTGTTATTTGAACCATTTATCTATTTTCTTATAGATGTTTATAAAACCATGAGCTACACCAACTTGTATGGAGATATAAGGCAAGTAATTCATTATTGAGTGGAAAGTATAACATCATAAGGGTCAACCTTAGGTATTAGCATTTTGTAATTCCATTATATAATATCTATTATGGTAGGAGTACTTGTGAATATTTAATATGCGTGCAGTTTGTCTCTATAGTTGGTAGCAAATAATATAAGTTTAACTAGAGGGTAGAGCACCTAGAGTGTAGTGATTGGATTAGAGGATATAAGCCTTATCTGTAAGAGTGTATGGTTAATCCAAGGGATGTGCAGTTAGTTTAAAGGGACACACGGTTGACCATAGGGATGTGCAATCACAAACATTTTAGGAGGATGTATAACTAGTTTGAAGGGACGAGTGGTTAATACAAGAGACATAAGATTGGTCTACCAAGAAGATGGGACACGAGGTTAATCTACCATGAAGAGCGGACATATAGTTGGTCCACAAGAAGGGGGAAGTGAGATTGGTTCGGTCATCTTAAAAAGGGGAGGTTTGGTGTCCTAAATGCAGACATTATCTGCCCGGGGGACACATCCTCATCAGTTGCCCCTTTATCTTAAAGTTAGACTCACTTAGCTTAGGACAAAATGATTTTCTTGTACATATGATTTGATCAAACTAGGGTGTTGGATATGTGAATCATCAAGTTTAAATTGTCGGACCATTTTATTTGATTAGCAAAAGGGTTTTTTTTTCTTTTAAATGGCTAAAAAGCTATCTAGAATGACCTTAAAATGTTTTTATGATAACCTTTTGTACTAGATGGTTTGGTGTCTTTACCTGGACATGGTGTAAACCGCACAACTGTAGAGGATCATTGTATTTATACTTGGGCAAGGTGAGTTCCTATACTAGAGGGTGAAAATCTTTATATATAGGCAAGATGACTCCTTGTTAATTGTTCAAGACTAGTGTTACCTTAGCTTCGAAGGAGGTGTTACCTTAGCTTCAAAGGAGGTGTTATCTTTATCTTGTATGAGTTAGGTTATCTTTTCATATTTGTTTTAGAAACCATTGTATGCAAGTTAATTATTGCCCTTGTTTGAATGGAGAATATAAAACATGCAGTATCATTTATTGTTTAGTATGGAGTGTTTGGTGGAGAAAATATCATGATGAATATTTCACAAAGATTATATGGAGAACATTTTATGCAGATTAGACTTGGTAATTTGTCATGTAAATTTTCATGGAGATTACACATGAATATTATGCATGAAGATTACACATGGAGAAGCAGTCTTATATATATTATGGAGAAACTCTCTGCACTTGGACAAAGTTATTCTTTGTACTGTAGCTGGAGAATGCCATTGAGTTCAAGCTAATTTAACTTTATAACAGAATAGATATTTGAATGGGGATTGTATTGTATTTTCGGTAGATACATTTCATGGGGACCCTTTTTGTTCAAGATTGAAAATATTTTAGTACCATTGCAAAGGTATTGAGTTCGGGCTAAGTCATCCACGTACCTTAATATAGTCTGTATAGTACCCGGGGAGAGAAATGTCATGAAGACCTTTTGTACCTAGGTAAAAGTGTTCTCTTACCTAGGTTGGAGGTATATGAAGAAACACATTGTGCATGTCTCATGAAAATCATGTTATACACAGGCAAATCTTGCTCAAGTTTGAAGTGTTTTTATACAACTTATAAAGAGCCACTTACAAAGAGTCTCTAGTGAATATTGTATGAAGACAATTTCATGAAGAGCATTACATGGAAATCCACTTTGTACCTGAGGTGAAGGCTATCTCTGTATATGAAAAAAAATATGCTTTGCACTTAGGTTGAAAATGTTTTATATTTGGACAAAGTTAAGCCTTTTTTTTGGGGTTGCATAAATGTTTTTATACTGAAAAAATTTATGTCTTCTACCTAGGTTAAAGAGTTACATGAAAAAAAATACCTCATAGACTATCTTTGTATCTTAGCAAAATTGTGCTTTGCACCCAAATGGATAATGGTTTGCCCCTAAACAAAGTTATGTTTTCTACTAGAATTAAAAGTTAGATGAAGAAATATTATGATGAATATTTTATGAAGATCAAGTTGTACCTGGACAGAGTTGTTCTCTCACTTAAGTTTGAGAGTTACATAGATAAAAAAAACCTTCTAGGTTATTTTTGTGTCCCAACAAAATTATACTTTGCACTTATATGGAGAATGCTTTGCCCATGGACAAAGTTATGCCTTCTACCCATGTTAAAGAAATGTCTTTATACTTAAAAAATTGTCTTTTACCGGGTTTGAAGAGTTACATGAAGAAAATATTATAACAGATATTTTATGACAATCATATTATACTCTAGCAAATATGTTCTCTTATAGAGGTTGGAGAGTTACATGAAGAATATACATCATGGTGCTTGTTTTATAGAGATCATGTTATACCTAGGTAGAGGTGTTGTGATTAGTACTTAAAAGTGTATTTTTATTAATGTTTTATATCATCATTTTGCACTTGAAGTATCAATAACTCCTTAATTAGAGCAAGTTTTTATAAAAACATGTCCAATAATATAAGATACCTTTAATTTATGGTAAATATTCATTTTAAATACAAGCTTATCATATAAATCAAAGGATTGGTTGATGAGTCAAACTACTAAAATTGAGAAGACAAAGAGAGGGCTAAGCTTAGAAAAGAGATGTTGGTTCAGTCCAAACTGGAACACCATTCGGTTATTGGATCATAACTGGAGTTGTAGAACTAGGATTTAGGTCTGGTTTATATATATGGAAAGTAATACACATGCCTAAAACTTCATGAAGAGTCCAAGATTTAAAAGTGCCATTTTCGAGTTCAAATGGTAACAACAATGGAGAAGTCAGAATTTTTCCTGCAACCCAGACATTGTTCAGTGTTCAACCTATATCTTGAGTTCTAGAAGTCCAAATGCGCCGATTCTTATTTTTTGGAAAGCTAAGATAATTTTCCAGAACTTTCATGAAGACTATCTATTCAAATTCTGATGTTAGTAATGACATTTTGTTCAGAAAATAAGATAATGATTGTCACCAAGTCAAGACGTGGCCACCCACTCAACAATTAGTCATCAAATCAATAGTTCTGAATTTTGACCTATTAAAAGAGGCATTTACCATGCATTTAGGCGTCTTGGTTTTCAGATCAAGATCATGTCCTTACTTGCTTTCTTTCTTTGTAGTTTTAATGTTCTAGTTTTATTTCATGTTATAGTTTCATTAATATCTTGTTTATGCCTTTCATTTCCTTTACCATACTTATATAATTATGTTCTCATCTTGTTTACTATGTTTCTTTTCTTCATAATGTTTAACTAAGTTTATTATATCAAGGTGAAAAGGTTATACTAATGGTGTAAGAATAAGTATAGTGTAAACTTAACATGGACTTTAATGTTTGATACTAACATGTTTTGTATTTGTTATCTTATTCACTCTTAATACTTTGCTTGTTAAATGGTTAATCTAGATTTATGTTGTATAACTCTTGGTACAACAAATACTTGATCCTTTCATAACCAACTGTATGGTATAACCGACACTTGTGTTATGAAAGGAACTTGATTTGTTGTTAACATAAATTAACATCATGAATACCTGACAACATTTACAAATTTTAGCATTATTCGAATAAGATAACTAATGTAATCATGTTAACAATTTATAATCCGATTGGAACCTCCTTTGTGTGTGGCTTTCAGTCAAGTAATAAAAAGAGTTTATACTATACTTATCTGAAATACCATTAATGGATCCTCTAACCTTTACAATTGTTTTATCCTTGTTTAATCTTTTCATCATTATCACATCTTAAAGTTCTTTTCAACATCAGTATCATTTTATTATTTGTAATTTATATAGTTCATCTCCCTGTGGTTCGACCCCGGTCTTATCGGGTTATTTATTACTTTGACACTCCTGCACTTGGGATAAGACATCAATCTTTTGATCGTGTCATGTTGTCTCTCTTAGGTTAGAGAGTCATATGGAGATAATATTGTCTGATCATATTTTATGGAGATCATATTATACCTAGATAAAGGTGTTATCTTGAAGTCATAAGGATAAAATATCGCAAGGAAAATGTTTTACAGAGATTACATTATACCTAAGTAGAGGTGTTCTCTTAGTCAAGGTAAGGAGTTATATGAAGAAATCTACCTAGCGAGTCTATATAATTATTTAGCACATAGTTTTTTTTTCATGGAGACCATGCTTAACGATTTATCATAGATATTTCTAGAGGGGTGTGATTCTTTGGTGAACTAGATTATGAGAAAAACATGATTTTTAGGGGGAATGTGATCTCTAAAGAAATGTGATGATTAGAGAATGCCTTTCATGGCCATGAAAGCTGCTTTTGTGTTGGCTATGAGAGTGGTCGTGCACTTTTGCACCTCGTTTTAGCCTACCTCTTTCTCAAACTAAAGTTGTCTATATACATTAGATAGTGATGCTTATGAAGGAGCCACATGTTGTGGAAGAGACAAGAACTTTAATTGCTCTTGTATGGCTAAAAGAGTTTTAGTGAGCATTCTTACTAGCCGGGTAAGTTGTTACAGATTTGAAAAAGTTAACAAAAAGCATATAGTGGAAAGATTTGTAACTCTCATATATCCTGGTGTTTTTCGGTTGCTAATAATGGAAATCACTTGAAAATATATAGAAAAAAAAGGGATGAACTAACTTTTATTCAGTTTCTCACAAATAACGCCATTAACAAGGTTTGAAAAAAAATCCCAAAACATCTATGTATTTCCTTAGTTGATGAATAGACTGGAAGATTAAGGTTGCTGGTCTAGAATTTCACGAACAACTATAAAACAAGCCCCATGTTGGGCTTGAGGGTCCTTCTAATGCTTAAGTTAGCACAAATGTTGGAGGAGAAAAACCTTTGAGACTATGTTGTGCGTGTTAATATATAAGTTGTAAGAGATGCAAACTCATAGATTGGAACTTTTTACATGTTGATTCATTGACTTTTATATAGCCATGAGCCATAATAATTTGCATGGAAATAAAGCTAATATTTTCTTGTTGAGTGGAAATGATAACATCACGAAGGTCATTTTATATATGGACATGATATGGCATCATTTTATAAGGTCTATTATGATAGGAGAATGTATAAGTATTCGATGTATGCATGTTTTATCTCTCTAGTTAGAGCATATGTAGAATCATACAAAAGTAAAATATCAGCGTAATTAAGCAATAATAAGTTTTTCAAATGATTAAATAGCAATAGCAATAGTTCATTGTTTTTACTTTTAATTAATGCGGGGCACCAATTTTGGAGGAGGAAGAAATCATGGTATTAGTGGCTGTCATTAGACATATTCATAAAACCTAGCTCAAAACTTAAAGGTGAGATACCAAACTAAAGAATAATTAATATACAAAATTAAAATAAGCCATATAACATTAGTAGGTGCTAGTTTTATACCCACGCAATGCTGTAGGGTGGTTATTTTTTTAATAAAAATAAATATATAGGCTTTTTTTTTGTAATTTTAGATATGAAAAAATTCTCAATCATAAATCAAAATTTTTATACACATCTGATTAATTAAATTGATATTTGATTAAGAGAACACTAAAATTAAGATATTTGATTTCGCAACACATGTCATGTACTTAGTTGTGTTTAACAACTATGTTTCTTGAAATATTATCTTCATTTAGAGAAACAACCATTTGCACCAATAGAAGGTAAAAAAAGAGAGTCATAATTCAATGATGAACGTTGAAACTGAAAAAAAAAACATTAATTAAAAAAAGCAACAAAAATAAAAAAGACTTGGATCAACCTGCATAGACACACTAACCTCGTGGCTATGGACACATAATTTAGATAACCTCATAAAAAGGAAAGTGAAAAAAAAAAACACAGATGAATCCAAAACAAAATTAAATATAGAAAGATGAAATTGAAAAAACATTCGCAACACATGTCATACACTAAAATGTATTTAATAACTATGTTTCATAGAATATATTTTTTTATACAATCAAATGATAATCTATGCAAATAAAAGGAAAAAAAAATCACAAATGAAAACAAATTGAATTACACCATGAAAGTCAACTATAAAACAAACCGATCTTGAATGATTAAACTGAAAAATATGATTAAAAAAACTAAAAAGCTGGGTCAACCTGCGTTAACCCACTAACTTTGTAACCATGGGCACTTGATTGAGATAACTCCATATAAGAAAAACTAAAACAAGAAAGCATGAAGACCAATTCCTAAAAAATTAAATATTGAAGGATGAAATTGAAAAAAAAATTAAATTTAAAAAAAGACCAAAGTCAACCCGTGTTAATATTTGAAACTCGTGACCTTGATCATGAAACCAAGACTTAACGCTCAAAAGTTAACCCCAAAACAACAACGAAGGAAAACTCTAAAAAAAATGTCAAAACATGAAACTTCTAAAAGAAACCAAGGGAAAACAAAATATCCTAGTCAACTAGGGTTAACTTGCTAATCCCTTGATTTTGAGAACAAGATTGAAATAACACCATAGAAATAAAATTAAAAAGAAGCACAAAGACAAACTCCTAAAAAATAAATGTTGGATGATGAAATTAATTTTTTTTTAAAAAGGAAGTAAAAAAGGACCAAAGTTAAATAGTGTTACCATTTAAAACTCATGATTGTGGTCATGATACTAGGGATAACCACGCAGAAGGAAAACCCAAAAAAATAAGGAAAACCCAAAAAAATAAGCTAACCCCTCGACCTTGGAAACAAGATTGTAACCCTATATAAATAAAATTAAAAAAAAGCACAAAGACAAACTTCTAAAACATAAATGTTGGATGATGAAATTAATTTTTGTTTTTAAAAAAAGAACGTAAAAAAACCAAAATTAACTTGTATATTTTAAAACTCATAATTATGATCATGAGGTTGGGGATAATCACGCAGAAGGAAAACCTAAAAAAACAATGAAGAAAAATTCTCAATAAAAAATATTGAGGTATGAAACTGAAAAAAAATCTAAAAAACAAAAAAAAAATTGAGTTAACCTATCAACCTCGCTACCATTAATATAATATTTGGATAATTCTATAAAAAGAAAGGCAAAAACAAAAACATGAAGACCAAATCTACAAAAATCAAATATTGAAGGATGAAATTAAAAAAAAAATTATTTTTATAAAAAGACCTAGAAAGACTAAAGTCAACCTGTATTAACTTTAAAGCTCGTGGCTCAATAAAAAAAATATCAAAAAAATGTAATAAAAAAAGATCTAGAACAAATAAAAAAATTGAGGCAAAATTCAACATGAAAAAAATTAAAATCAAATGATGAGAGATGAAATAAAAAAAAATTTAATTGGTACAAGGATTTTAGAATATCAAAAAAATAATGATCATATTTAATAAAAATCAATTAAAACCTAATGATAAGAGATACTTTTTTTTTAAAAAAAACAATAAAAAAAAATAAAAAACAATAAAAAAAAATAAAAAAATAATGACTAAATTAGATAAGCAATATAAATAATAGGACACTCACATACTTTGACCACCCTCCTTCTCTTTTAATTAATATTTGATATTTATGAAAGACTGAATTGTTCTAAACCAATTTAATTATAATAAAAATATTAAAATATAAAAGTGGAAGAACCTTAAGAAAGAAGCTTAGGATAGAAGAGTAATTTAAATGTGTTTAGAAAATGAAAATATCTAAAATATCCGAGGATGCAAGTTAATGTTTTTTTTTTGTTATAAAATTAATTAAAACCATTTAACTATGGAAGTCAAAATTCATATTTATTCCTCATCAATTTGCCAATCTCTAATATGTGCCTATGAAAAAATGAGGAAGACACTGTTCATTACTACAGTATTCTCCGACCTGAATTAGTTTTTGTGAATTAATACTTTTCATCGTTTATTATAAAAGTAAATCGAGAGGATAATATCAAACTTATGAAAGATCCATCGCCACGGCCGGCACCAAATCACTTGACCCCCTGGGGCCCTCCGAAATAAATTTTCCTAATCGAAGCAGTGCCACTGCCAACTAGTTTGCACCTGTACCGAAGCTCAACTATAACGTCATTTACTTCTACAATCTGAATTTTTTTTTCCTTTTTTTTCATTGTTTATCCAAAATTGCGGTACTCAATTGTAAGTGGAAAATATTTCATGTTGTTATTGCTGTGGAACTTAACTGAAGGCTTTTCAGTTCTATTCCCCAGAAATACTTTCAGGATTTCATTCAGTTTTATGAACTTGGGTTTCTGGGGTTTTGAAAAATACTCAAGTTTTGGTGGGAATTCTTTCGTTTTTTTCCCCATGGATGTGGTTTGCGCTGTGCCTGGTGTGGCGTTGGTAAATATACGGCTGCTTGAAACTGGGTTTTGCCGGAGGATTGAAGTGGAAATAGTTTTCCCCTGTTGATGGATTGGTTATTGATGGCAATAACAAGCAATTAATGCGCACAACATCATAAATGAGAATAAACCCACATGAATCAAAGAAATGAATTAACATGTGTTTATGCGTGGGAAAAGTACATCACTGACACTTAAGTAATAGCCTATCTAAAACTAAAACACAGATATCTATGGCATTTAAGCTCCTAATTATGTTCTGAGCAATAGATTTGAAAGTAACAAAAACTACAACAAATCAACCAAGAGGTTATCAAACCCAGTCTGCATTTGATACTTTTGAGGGCGAAACGATCTTTCTGCAGCATAAACCCTTGTTCTCTTGATGGGAGCTGGCTCCACGCCGGGACGAAAAGAAACAGGAAGAGCAAAAAGAACCAACACGTTGAACCAAATAATCAAACATCTTTCTCTTTACTAACCTCTTCTCCTTGGGAAAAACACTCCCTTTCTTGGGTTTGAACCATGCTTCTGTCTTGGTTCCGATCTCGCCTGAATTCAGCTTCATCTCCATCTGTAGACCCTCCTTCAGTGGAGTCCTTTCTCACTCTGCTTTCTCTCTGTTTCACTCCCCAGAAACGCTCTGCGTTTTTTTATGTTTTTTTTCGTCTACCTATCGAAGATATAACCTTGGTTATGAGTAGAGCTTGAGTATGACGCAACTGTGAATACTGAATACTAAATAATAATAAAGAGGAAGTAAGTTCTGCCTTCGCGCATTTGTTAACTTGTGAGCCGCAAGAAAGCTTCTTGGGTAAGTATTCTATTGATTGGCGACACGTATGCAGGATGTTGGCTTTCTTACACGTGGCGTGGCGATTGAAGACACCATCTCTCCTATTTGTCCCCGAAATTTCCCGCCAAATACCGTATACGCATACGTTAGCCCAAGTTGATAATGGTGCATGAACCTTTGGCTCCAAGACTCACCTTCAAAGTTTTAAGACGCGGCACCGTCTAAGGTTTGGGTTTTGAGTTTTGACTGGGTTATCAGGTTTAACTAGATCGGTTGGGTTAATTCTTAAAAAAAAATTAAAATGACGTCGTTTTAGTAAAAAAACAAAAAAAAAAGTCAACGGGTTTGTCACCGGGTCTTGCCAGGTCAGCCGGGTCGCCGGGTCGACCCGGCGAGTCAGCCGGGTCACACAGAGTTTTTCCTTCCCCTGTTTTTTCGTCAACCCTACCCGGTTCCAGCTCCGGATCAGCCGGATCCCGGATCGACCCGCCAGACCGAGCCGGGTTTCAAAACTATGCTCACCTTGCTAAAATCCTAATCTCAACTCTCAAGCTCATATTTTTTAGTTTTCTTCTAGATGATGAGAATGGATGTCACTGGTCCACTCCTTTATGTCAATGGTACGGACTCCAGCTATGAAAATGTTTCTCAAGTAACGGAAAAAACGAATAAAATAAAATTATATATATATATATATAGACTGCGACTGGGATTTCATTTCTATGGTGGTGTTAGGGAATTAAATTAATTTAGTTAGTAAATGTGTATCTAGCCCGAAATTTTTTGATATTATCATTGAAACTAATACAACGGTTCCAATTTGAGCATTTATAACTTGACTTTTTCTTTTTATTTAAATGTGATTTTAAATTCAATTATGTGAAAGTTGTATTTACATGACTTTATAAATTTAATATGTTCAATGGAATATAAAATCAAAGGAACAAAAAACAATAGGAACCATGTTAGTGAACTAACTAAGCTGTGAAATCTGTGAACCGATTCATAGATTTCATTGGATTCAATTAATTTTTAAATTTTTTGCTATATGATTAAATAAAACAATTCCAAATCAACACTAAATCAAAGGATAATACTAAAACAAACAAACAAAAAAAAAAACATTAAGTAAAAACCCTACCTTTAAAAATAAAATTAAAAACCAAATAAAAACATAAAAAAAGTAAAGAGCCGAAAAACCAAATAAAGCTCTTGGTGCAACTCTAAGTAGCCTAGGCACGTGGGTCTTACCCAAGTCCACGTGTTTGGGCCCTAATTATTTTTACTTTTGTAGTGGATGAACAAGTTCAAGCAACAAAAAATAAAAGCTTACAAACCCGGCTATGCCCAACGCTTACCTTCTCAGTAGTAGGTTAGATCTAAGTACCTAGCATTGCTTCTTTTTTTTTTTAAAAAAAACAAAAACAATTAAGGCCTTTTAATTAAAATTAACACAGGAAATGTATCGTCTGTTGAGACGGATGACGCATCGTTCGCGTGCCAGTTTTTAGTAGCCCAAATGGCTAAAAACTAGGTAGAATCTCTCTTTTAGTTTTTGGACCAAACAACTCATTTTCAAACAAATATTTGACATGTGAACACATGCAAAATATCATACGCAACTCACTAAACTCACTTATTCCCTTAAAGTTGTCTATAATTAGTCACAAAACAAAGAATCAACCCATAATTCCAAATCTTTTATAGGCGTGATCTACTTTTCAATAAATTTGAATGCCAATAATCAAAACCATCCAACTTCTCTAGTCAAATGAAACAATTGGACACTAAAACTGATCATTTTTAAGACTAGAATCACGACAACCAATCTATTTCTCTCTCTACCGCTATTTTCCAGTGATGCACTCTCTCTCTCATTTAGGGACCCAAAAACAAATAAAATAAACTTGTGGATCAAAATAAACATTAATCAAAATTTAGGATCAAACCTATTTTTCTGGATATATTATAGTTTAGCCCCTTTTCTTTTGATTTAGTACTTATACCATAATTTCAATATTAATTCCATCTAATTTGACCGTTGAAGGATGTAAAAAAAAAAAGACTTATAGTGCTTCACTTTTTATATGAATAGTGAAGTACCATAATGAACCCTATTTATTTTAGAGTTATAGATAATATATAGCATTAAATATGTAAGTATTCTCAAATTTTAGAATAACTCATTGTGAATTTGTAATGATACAATACCAAAATGATGAACTTTGTCTTGATTATTACTAATTAGATGTATACATGTAACATCTAAATAAATGTCTCTGCTCTCCATGAATCCTTTGGAATTCATTATTTTTCTAACCTAATGAATATTTGAAGTTTCAATTTTGGTGAATAAAAAAAGTCAACAATTAGTTTTTCTTTTTAAAGTTCTAGGATTATAAGTTATGTACTCCATTCTTTTCACTCTTTAAGTAAAAAAGCTTTTATTTTCTTATTGCTAAAAGTAGGATCACAAAAGGATCATGAATGAGGAAAATGACATGATTGTAAATCACTTTATTTTTCCAAGTATTTATTCATGATATAACTTGTGCTATAAAATTGTTATGCAGAGTGACGAAGTCTGAAAAACTTCAAAATGAATTTAGAACTTTTCAGAACTAGTATAATAGGTTTTGGAGATTTTGTTTTTCTAAGTTGAGCTAGGCCAGTAGCACAAGAACTCCTACGAAACAAGTTTCTTATTAGGATAAGAGACCCTTTGATGTCTAAGTTAGTAAATGCATAAAAAAATAATAATGTATAGTAAAGAGAACAAGAACATAAGAGAGTGAATGTTATGATTATTGTGGGTGGTTTTGTATTGTTGTTTGTGTGGTTACTTTGTGACTTGAGGTATTTATACACCTCAAGTCACATGAAATTGCCTCGTGAAGTGTGAAGTTATAGATATATAGTGTCAGAGTAACCATGAAGAATAACTACCTTTACCATATAGACAACTTGTAAAACCGGTTATCCATGTAAGTGTCACACTATCAATTTGTGGACAAATAGGTGTTGTTATGGTATAAGGTAGGCATTGTATTGATAATTTGTGAGAAAGGATAAACATAGTATAGATAATTTATGTGCATGTATTGATAGCTTGTGAAATGCAGAATCAAATGGCTGCCACATAATATTGGTAGGTGGTTGTGGCGTGTAAGCACGTGCATGATATTATATACTTTCTCTTTGTTTTTCTTCTCTCCTTCGATTCTTTGTATATTGTCTAATTAGGGTTAATTTGGGGGTGAATTGAACAATTAGGGAATTAATTTGATTCTTCCTTCCATGCTTTTTGCTTAAGCTAATTTGGAGACTGAATTGAAGGGTTGTTGAAAAATTAAGGATTGAATCCAAGCAAAGGAGGAAAATCTGTTTGGCGAGCATATTATTGTTACAACACTGATGAATGCCTTTCTTGGTGCCATTGGATTCATATCTATAAGCTCTTCTTTGAGGTGTGGTATGTGTCTTTGTTAGAGCTACGATGATACTCCGATGAATTTTTCTTCCTTTCTTTTTTTTTCTTTCTTTTCTCTTGATTTTTAGGTTGATCTATTCTCTTCCTTTCTTTTATCCTTGGCCTGAATAGCGCTCTCCATCCTTTTTATTAGATGGTTAGGCTTTTAGCCTAACTAGTCGACCGAACAACAATTGTTTGGTCTTGGCTTTTTAGGCCTTTAGCCCAATAACTTAACTAGACAACAATTGGTCAATCATGTTTGTTTAGGCCTATGACCCAATAACTTAACCAAGCAATAGATGTTTGGTCTTGCTATATTGGTTGTGTCCCAATAACTTGACCAAACAACAACTCTTTGATTTGGCTAATTCACTGAACAACAACTCTTCGTTCCAGGCTCCAATTATCTATAAAGTGCATTACTTTACAACCATCCTAAATCACAAGAGTTGTTATTAAAGTCTTTTAAATTTTTTAATTCAGGACTTTTATCACTAGCTATTTCATCTATGCTCCGCTGCAGGTCGACTTTTGTTTTCCTAAAATAATAAATATGTAGGCTTTTTCAACGCATTCTTTTATATAAAAAAAAGTTAAAATAAGATATCAAAAAATGATATGTACATATCTAATAAAATAAATTGAGAACTATGTGTGTTAATAAATAAATAAATAAATAATAAGTCATTAATGATAAATAAAGATAAAAATTAAAAATTGAAAGTTAAATATAGACCAAAATCCAAAATGTTTGGCTTCGCAACTCGGATCTTCGACATGGTTGTGTTTAACAACTTTGTTCACAAAAATTAATTTTTTATCTAATTAAATGATAATAAAAATAAACACAAATAAAATTAATTAAATAAAATTAAAAACAAACAAATATCACACAAGCTTACTCGATTTATAATCATTTCATCACATTCCTTTCTCTTTTTTTTTTGGATTAACAATCAGTGTCGTCCTTGTATTATGAGCAATTGATTAATCAAGTTCTTAAGCTAATTTAAATGTTAATTGGATTCCTGTATTGAAACAATTAGTTTAATGCGAGTTCTTCATTAGTGATATAGCTAACGATATTAAATAAATTGTATAATAAAAAAAACATGTGTTCTTTGATCTCGTTGATCTAGTTAGTCATGTTTTATTTTTATTTTTTTATTATGGAAAGCAATCAATGAAGTTATATATATATATAAAGATACCTTCAATTTTTAGAATTTTTTCTATCTTCATTTTTTTATAATTTCAATAATTCTTTATGTAATAAAAAAATAAAAATAATAAAAAAGTAAAGGGGTCAAAGAGATAAAAAATATATATATCACTTACAATTTACTCAATGATGTCAGCAAAATCACTAATATATGGTTCATATTGAGCAAATTGATTCAATACAGGGACCTAATTAGAAGTTAAGTTGAAATAGAAACTTGATTAATCAAAGATAAATTAACTTTTTTTTAGTTTTTTTATTCTAAAAATGTCAAAAGAGAACATAAATTTGTTAAAAAGTATTGAGAAATCATTTTCCACAAACATTAGAGTAAGGATACTTGGTTTAAAGCCTGCGTTGCGTTGCGGGATAGCGAGATGAATGATAAAATTTATAAATTACATCATAGCTAATGGTTGATCACAGCTACTCAAAAAAAGAAAAAAAAATAAAGAAAGAAGAAACATAGGCGATTTTTTTCCACAGAATATTACCATTGCTATAGAATTCTGAAAATGATTTGTGTAGAGCTTTTCATATTGGAGAATGAACATCTTACTTCCTAGCATGATGAAAAAGTTAATTCCATGCAGCCAAAATAACCATCAGCTACGTTAAAAGAGTGAGAAAAGTCCAACAAAGCAGTGAACATGAATGTGAATGCCTTGATAAATATATTTGTCATGACACTCAATCTTCTATTATATGATTCTCGAATGACGTCCATGTGAATATCTTTTTTTATTTACTTACACTCCTTCTGTTTTAATAATTGACTTTTACTTTTAGAAAATCAATTATTTTTTAAAGTGTTTAATCTCTTCTTGCTTTTTTTTCCTTTCTTTTTTTAGGTTTTTCATAGCCTGATTTTATGTCCTCAAGATTTTTTTTATTTTCATGTGGGAATTTTTTTCTTTCGAAGGTACTCAAAAACATTTCCAAGAAAATTAAAAAAAATAAAATTAAAAATATATACTTTGGATCATAATTCAGTAGACATTTAATTCATGGCCAGTCAGAATGCTAGGTAGGTAGATAATTTGAGGTCTTGTTGTAGAAAATTTAGATAATAGACTGAAATTGGTCAAGACTGCACAAATTAAAAGTTTAAAGACCAATATAAACAAGGTTGCAAAGTTTGGTAGCTCAATTTTGATAGTTTAGGGCCAAATTAAGGAGAAAGTTGAAGATGAGGATAAAATTGAAAAAATTGAAAAAGCCAAGGACCTAATTAAACTATGGAAAGGCTTACTTAGCTTAATTAGGGGCTTAAATGAAAGGAGAATAAAATTTGGAAGTCAATTTAGCCAAAATTAGAACAATCAATATGTTTAGGGACTTAATTAAACTTTTTATTAGATTAATTAATGCAATCAGGGACTTAATTAACGAAAAATCAAAATTTATGAGTCAATTCATGTCAAAGTTGCAAGAGTTAAATAATCAGGGACTAAAATGAACGAAGTCTAAAGTTTAAAGGGCTTAATTGACTTAATCAATGATTAAATTAAAAGAATTAAAAGTTTAAAGAGGGCTAATTTAGGATGAAATAGAAGAATCTCAATATCAAGGATCACATTATAAAAGGCGCCGAAGTATGAAGGATCAATTGAAAAAGGTCAAGGGTACAATTGAAAAGATTCTTAAAAATTAAAACCAATTAAGGTTTTGATTGTGAAGTTTCAAGATATTAAAGACTACAATTGAATATGGAAGATTAAGGCCCTAATTATGTTAAGGTTAACCAAAATGATGTCGTTTTGGTTTATTTAGTTTTTTTTCTTCCTTTTAAACCTAAGAGGCATGGTCAAGTTACCACCTCCCAAGCCTTGGTTTGATCTCTCCTTCTCACCAGACCTCGTTAACTTTCCTAATCCATAGCCTAGATTACCCTCTTTAAATGTAATAGTTGTAAGTTATTTTCTTTGCCCCCAAGTTGTTCCCATAACATAACAAAAATCCATCATCAACAATCCAAAAACATCAGACCTGTTAGTGTACTCCTTTCACCAACTATTGAACAAAATGTGTCTTTGTTGTTATCTTCAATCAAGGGCTTTAGCCCCTCTTCAAGCATCAAAGGATTAGATTTAGTCAGTTTATAACTTTAGATCTTTCCAATGTTGCCTATAAAACCTAGCTATAAAACCCTAGGAGAAGCAGCTTGGGATCTTTCTTAGTTAAAGGTTAACTCTGGGTCAAGGTTCTTAAACTTAATTTTTAGCTTTATTGGGGAAGTATCATCTTTGTTGGGGGTTGTTTGATCACATGATTAAAAGGTTTACATCAACTTCAAGTCCTAAAGGAAATGATAGTACTGGGATAGTTGTAAGTCTTCTTTTCAGTTCATGAAAACTCGCTTCACACTATTTAATCCATTCCCATTTGGTTTCTTTTCAAGTCGGTTTAGTCATTGGAATAGCTACAATGAAAAACCCTTCAATAGCCTCCTATAGTATCCTGCTAATTCAAGGAAACTATGAATTTTGATTACATTTACAAGTCTTTCCTACTTTAACATTGCCTCCACCTTTTTAAGGTCCACCACATCCCTTCAACAAATATGATATGTACACAAAAAAAATCACTTATTGTAGTTAAAATTCACATTTAGTTAGCTTGGCATATAGTCAATGTTCTCTTAAAGTCTGCAACATTTGTCTTAAATGTTTTTCATGATCCAAGTATGAACTCAAATACACTAAAATATCATCTATAAATACCATCACAAATATATCCAAGTACTACTAAAAAAACTTTGTTCATTAAATCTATGAACATTGTAGGTGCGTTTGTCAATCCAAACAGCATTACTAGGAGTTCATAATGTCCAAATCAAATCTTAAATGTGGTTCTTAACACATACTACTCATTAATCTTTAATTGATAATACCTCAATCCCAGATCTATTTTCGAGAACACTCAAGCCCTCCTAAGTTGATCAAACAAATCATCTATCTGTGAAAATATATATTTATTTTTTATCTTTACCTTATTCAGTTGTCTATAGTCAATACAAAGTCTAAGGGTTCTATCCTTTTTTTCCCCCACAAATAATACTGGAGCTCTCCAAGAAAAATTACTTATGTAATAACATTTTAAGCTGAATTTTCAATTCAACCAATTCTATAGGTGCCATCCTATAGGGTGATTGAGCTATAAGAGACGTGCCGAGTAGTACATAAAAGGAAACCTCAACTTCCTTTTTTGAGGGTAATCCTGGTAATTCTCTAGGAAATACATTAGGAAATTGTCTCACTATAAAGAGATTCATCAATACATTCTTCTCCTTCCTTGCATCCATCACAAAAGCAACATAAGCTTCACTTCCCTTCTGTATCATTTTCCCAGTAGTCATAGCCAAAATAATGCAATTCAATATGACATTCCTTTCCCCTCTAAATATTACTCTCCAACCATTTAATCCTTGAAGAGTTATTGTTTTTTGCAAAACAGTCTATCTAAGCCCTATACCTACTCAACCAATCCATACAAAGA
>Ga0325403_1001184_pt1 | contig 21227 bp, 6 predicted proteins | sample PopdelMetagenome_19_FD_205665 | JGI IMG/M metagenome (GOLD analysis project Ga0325403, IMG submission 205665) | Populus deltoides microbial communities from Bellville, Georgia, United States - Xylem-PdKOR-R4 | ecosystem: Host-associated > Plants > Phyllosphere > Stem > Wood/Secondary xylem... | reverse complement strand
TTAGTGATCATCAATGGAGATCAGCCCACTACTTTTAATTGAAAAATCAGTTCATTCTTCATAGGGATACAAACCAAATGGAAAATCTCACTAGTAGAGTGCTAGCGAAGAAGATTGATTAGCTTTTGTATTTGAAGATAGAAGTACGCAAATGGCAGCGCTGGTGAAGAGAAGCTGAACTAGGTTTTAGGTTTTATACTTTAGAGGCACTATATACAGTTAAACAGGGAGTGAAATAAGAGGATAACCTCCATTTTAGTCCCTAAAGTATGAGAAAGTTACATTTTAACATAGAACACTTGTAAGAAACTTTTTTTAATCATTATATATAAATAGAATTTAAAAATCTGTTTTTTATATATAAAAAAAAAAAAAAACTCATTAATTATTTGTGTGTAAAAATCTCCTGGTTTTTGGACATTTGGGAACTCGAAAAACAGGCTATGGAGTCACAACTGAGAAATCTGGTATGTGATCTTTTTTTTTATTGTCAGCAATCTTGGTTTCTGGTGTCAAAGCTTGGACAAGTGAAATCCATGGAAGAGTTGTTTGTGATGTTTGTGGTGATTCTTCTGTTGGACCTGAAGATAAAGTTTTGGAAGGTCTCTCCCTCATCTCTCCTTCCCGCTCTCTTATTTGGTTTTGTATCTTAGCCTAATGTGTTCTTTGGTTCCATTTTTGAAATGGGATTTTGTGTTTTGTTTCCTGAAATGTAAAAGTTTAATTATTTCATGGATTTTGTAGGGTGTAAGTGATTACTTGTTGGGTTGGTGATTATAGTGATGCTCTGTGTTAAAAATTGTTCCTTTTTTTTATCAGTGGATGGTTACTGATTTGTTTGTGAGTGTACTCGCACCAGCTAACTAAATCTCTCAATTTCAAAGTTGTTGGGGATGGTGGTGATGTTTGATGCATCCTTTTCGTTCTTTCTTTTCTGTTCCAGGTCCAAATAGCTTGTTTATTAGTTTGATTGGATGAAATTGTTTCTGTTTGTGAGTGTATTTGGATAAAGTTAATTCAGATTGTTGCTGGGGAATGATGAAATTGCGCTTTCTTTTTATTTTGATGGTAGAAATATTTTGTTGTTTTGTTGCGATCACGAGTTTCTTTGCGGTTATGGTGCAGCAGATGTTTGTTGATGAATGTTTGAAGTAGAGGGAAAAAATAATAATTTTTTTAAAAATATTTTTAAAACAAAAAAAAAAAAAACAAACAATCTGTAAATCAAACGTGTTCCACCGCCTAGCTTGAGTTTGGCCAAAGATTTGTTAAAAAAATGAAACTATTTTTATCAAAATATACCATTTAAAACATATTTAAAAAAAAATGGGAAAGATGACTAAAAGCTTATTCAATTAGTTGATGATGGTTAAAAATTCAAGAATATAAAATAAAATGTTATTTGGTGTTAGGGACAGTGGTTGATTAATACATTAAAGTATTTGGATTTTTTTTAATATAAAAAACTGTAAATTCATTAAGAAGGTTTGGAATACCTATAATAAAACAAGTCTAATCAAGGGGATTTAAAAATTCTCTGATAGTAAAGTTAATATCTTTTAAGAGAAAAAAATATAAGAATATTCTAGAAAAAGATATTCTAAAAATATAAATGAATAAAGAATTGAAAATTATGAATTTTTGTTCTAAATATCTCGTGGTATATACTGGATGTTTTTGAACATGAAAACAGCAGTCACAAAGTCAATTCAAGCATGATTGGCGTAAAAAAATCAATCTAGATCCAAAAATTAATTAGTCTCAGTCTATTTTTTCTAACATATTTAAAGGGAAAAATCACTTTTATTTAATTATTCTCTTTAAAACGAACTTATTAACATCAAATTCGGTTTTTTTTTTTGCTAGAATGTGATTGAGCAAACTCTTTCTCTCTCTTTTTTCTTTTTTTTTTTTATGGTGCCTCTCTCATATCTCAACATCCAAGGACTAAAACATGAAAAATAAAGTTTAGGACTAAAATATAAAATTCTAAAACATACGGGGACCAAATATATAAAAAATAAAAAAAAATTAAGAGACCAAATTGAAGTTTACAATTTTTTTTTGAACCATGCATATTAAAAAAAAATTGTTTATGTTAATTTTTGTCCCTTTTCTATCAACTTTTTAATAATAACTTAAAATTCTAATTTGTAAAATCGATATTTCATTTAAGTTGGGATTATTTTCTAGCATTTCGCAAATAATTTTTGTCTCTATTTTTATAGAGTTTTTTTTTAATGTTTTGTGTGTTTAATTTTTGAAATATTATTTTGATTCATCTATATTTTTTTATATAGATGAAATTTATTTTTAAAATAAAAATTATTTATTTATTTATTTATAATATTTTTAATATGTGCAGCCTTGCATAATGGTTTTTTTTATTTTATTCAATCAATTTTATAGGTATGTTTATTTCTATTATCGTTTCATTGAATAAAAAGATTATTTTAGTAAATAAATTCATTAAATATAATCAAGTAAATGTCTCATGTTGCCCGATCAAATATCTTGATCTACTTCAAGCTCTTGATTTTTCAAGTTTTGATTTTAGTTATTGCTACTAATATTTTTTATTTATTTACTTATATAGATAGTTATCAATTTATATAATTAGATACTTACATAAGCTTTTTAATTTATATTTAAATTTTTTATATATAAGAAATACTTTAAAAACAGCTTACATATCTATATTAAAAAAAAAATTAAATTTCAATCAGGAATTCCCTTTTGTTTTTCACACAATAATCAACCAAATTGAAGCCTCGACGTCCACCGTATTGAAGCCCTGAAAACATCAACCATAAACCAATGATGATTGATTCTAGTCACATTTCAATTAGAAACTCATTAGATAATTGCTCGTGTTATGTTATGAATTGAATCAAATTTTTATTAAATGTACAAAAAGATATTCAAGTGTTGTTAATATATTTTCAAACAAAAAAATTTATAAATAAGTAAAAAAAAACTTAGATTGAAGTCATTAACTCAACTTAATCTAATAAGATCGAGTAATTTAATAATCTGATTTAAACTATACGCAACGATAGTATACGAACCATAAAAAAATATGGCGACAATTAACCAAAACAAATGAGCTACCGATATTACAGTCGGGAGCAAAAGAAAAAAAAACATTGGAAACCCACTATTACTCTACCATGGACTTCACTCACCATAAAAAATAATTGAAGTGAGCATCTATCTATATTAAATAAATCAATTCCAGTTAATTAAATATTAAAATTTATTTTTTAAAAAACATAACAAAGAATAACAAATAAAAAGACTTTAGATAACCTCATTAAATAAAAAAAGAAAAAGGTAAAACTGAGGTCATAGAAAGCATGAAAAAAAAGAGCTCAATCTACAATTAAATAAATATTGAAGGATAAAATAAAAAAAAACATTAACTTTTAAAAATGTTTTAAAAAAACTCAAAGCACTCCTAAAAAACTTCATGAAATCAAGTTAATTTTCAAAGTCCGCAACTCGTGAAATCTTAGTTGCGAGCTTAACAAAGGTCATATCCCAACCAATTAAATGTTGAGGAATCAAATCGGGTAAGAAATCCTAATTTTACAAATTTTGCAAACCAAAAACAAAAGCAACAATAAAAAAGAAGATTAAATCTATTTTAGAAAAAAAAAAACAATTAAGGAGGGTGGAATCTAAAAGAAAATACAATTCTAAAAATTATCTTAGCCTAGAAAAAAATAAAAATTAAAAGATTGAGGATCAAATTTGACAAAATAAAAAATTCAATAAGGATGAAATTAAAACAAAAAACTAATTAAATGAATTATTTAAAAAAATAGAGAAAAAAAAACAAAAGGGACTAAATAAAAAGGAAGTAGAAGTTTAGAGGCTGATTTGAAAAATTGGATGGGAGGGCGCATAAACATAAGAAGAGAGAGAAAAGAAAGAAGAAAAAAAGAATCAGTCACCGATGATAAACAAAAAATCATATCAGTGCACACATCACATTTTCTGAGAGGCAACAATGAAACGAAGCTCATAAAGCTTTGGAATAGCCTTTCCTATCGCTCTAATCAGCCACACATATAGTCCTAAAACGATGATGCGGCTGACACGCCGACGCTTCCCTAGCACGCGTCAACAACGTTTCCCTACCTATCATCAACTTGATAATATATATATATATATATATATAACATACTAGTTACATAACCCGCGCGATGCTGCGGGTCATATGTTTTTGTATAAAAAAATAAGATTTAAAAGTGTTAGGTCTTTCTGCAAAGCTATAGCCAAAAGTCTTGGGTTTAGTTGCAACGCCTGACCTGAAAGTAATATTTATAATATTAATAATAACATTAAACTTGCATGACCCAAGTTTAAGTAAGTGTGGCTGCAATACCAGATTCGATAGCCTTGGATGTAGGTCTGGCTGCAAGGTCGTGTCATAAAAGTGTGATAATTAAATAGATTAATTAAAAAGAAAAAAACCAACAGAAAAAAAAAAAACTAATGAAGAAAAAGAAAAAAAAATCTGAATTAACTGGGTTAACCCTTCAAACCAGGTTAACCTGTCAAACTTGGAATTCGCATCATGAAAGTTTGATAACTAAATAGAAAAAAACAATTGACGGGTTTACCTAGAATTAACTGGGTTAACCCATCAAACCAAGTTAACCCATCAAGCCAGGATACGTGTCATGAAAGTCTGATAATTAAATAGAAAGAAATTTAACATCAATAAACTAAGCTAAACGAAAAAAATTAATTAAAATTAAAAAAATTCAAGTTAACTTGTCAAACCAGGTTAACCCATCAAACCCAGGATCCGTATCATGAAAGTCTGATAACTAAAAAAAAAAATTGACATTAACAAGCTAAATCAAATAAAAAAATTCATTAAAAAAACAAAAAAAAATAAAAACAAAAAAAAGAAGATGACAGTTAAGTGATATAATATAATAATAATAATAATAATAATATATTAATAATGAGTAAAGTGAAAGGCGTGAAAAAAAAAGCTTTTAATCACTGATGCATAGAAGAATGGGAAAAGTTAAAAAGCGTGGGGAAAGCTATAGTGCTTTCCCCACGCCTTTTAGAGTATTACTAGTTAGACGACCCGCGCAATGTAGCGGGTCAATTTGTTTTGCATAAAAAATATCAAAAAAAATTAAGATTTAAAAGTGTTAGGTCTTTCTGTAAAGTTATACTTAAGAGTTTTGGGTTTGGCTGTAACGCCTGACCCAAGAGTAATATTTATAATATTAATAATAACATTAAACTTGCATAACCCAAGTTTAAGTGGGTTTGGCTCCAATACCAGATCCAATAACCTTGAATGTGGGTCTGGCTGCAAGGTCGTATAAAAAAAGTATGATAATTAAATAGATTAAGTAAAAAGAAAAAAACATAGAAAAAAAACCAACATGAAGAAAATAACTAATGAAGAAAAAGAAAAAAAATATGAATTAACTAGGTTAACCCGTCAAACATTAGATTTGTGTCGCGAAAGTTTGATAATTAAATAGAAAAAAAAATTGACGGGTTGCCCCATAATTAACCGGGCTAACCCGTCAAACCCGGGATCCTTGTCATGAAAGTTTGATAACTAAATAGAAAAAAAATAACATTAACAAACTAAAATAAACAAAAAAAAATTAATTAAAAAGGAAAAACACCAAAAACAAACAAAAGGCATTAGCCTTTTCATTGTGGACTGCACTGTACAGTCTACAATCAAAGGCATAAAAAAAAGGCAAAAAAACAAAAAGCAAAAAAAAAAAAAACTAACTGGGTTAAAAGAAAAAAATCTATAGGAAAAAAAAATTAATAAAGAAAAAGAAAAAAATCTAAATTAATTGGGTAACCCGTCAAACCTGAGATCCGTGTCATGAAAGTTTAATAACTAAATAGAAAGAATTTTAATATCAACAAACTAAATTATATATAAAAAAAATTAATTAAAAAGGGAAAAACAAAGAAGAAAACTAATGAAGAAAAAAAATTTGAATTAACTGGGCTAACCTGTCAGACATGAGATTCATGTCATGAAAGTCTTATAACTAAATAGAAAAAAATTTAATATAAACAAACCAAATTAAAAGAAAAAAATTAATTCAAAAGTTAAAAAAACAAAAACAAACAAAAGGCAATACCATTTTCACCGTGGATTAAACCATGCAGCCCAGAGTCAAAGGTATAAAAACATTAAAAAAAGAAAAAAAAACTAAAGGCATCAGTCGATAATTAAATAGAAAAAAAATTAATATTAATGAACTAAATTAAACAAAAAAAATATTAATTAAAAAAAACTAATGAAGAAAAAAAATATAAATTAACTGGTTTAACCGGTCAAACTTGAGATCTGTGTCTTGAAAGTCTGATAACTAAATAAAAAAATTTAATATCAACAAAAAAAATTAATTGAAAAGAAAAAAGAAGAAGGCATTAAAACTTTTCACCGTGAACTTCACTATGCAGTCCACCATGAAAGGCATAAAAAGATAAAAGAAAAGAAAAAACTAAAGGCATCAACATTTTCACCGTGAACTGCATATAATAGTAAAATATGAAATTAGAAGAAAAAAACTAATCAAAAAAATAATCTGAATCAGCTGAGTTAACCTGCCAAATTATATCTTTTTTCTTTTTTTTCTTTTTAATTAATATTTTTTTGTTTAGTTTAATTCATTAATATTAATTTTTTTCTATTTAATTATCGACTGATACTTTTAGTTTTTTTTTTATGTTTTTATATTTAGTTTTTTTTCTATTTAATATTTAGTTATATATATATATATATATATATATATATATATATATATATATATATATTTAGTTCATTCAGATCCAAGAGCCTTGGATGTGTGTCTGGCTACAAGATCGAGTCTTAAAAATGTGATAATTAAATGGATTGATTAAAAAGAAAAAAATGAAGAAAAAAAACCAACATAAAGAAAAAGAAAAAAAAATCTAAATTAACTGGGTTAACCTATCAAACCTAAGATTCATGTCATGAAAGTTTGATAACTAAATAGAAAAAAAAAAGTTGACAGTTTAACCCAGAATTAACTGGGTTAACCCGTGAAACCAGGTTAACCAGTCAGATGTGGAATATGTGTCATGAAAGTCTGATAATTAAATAGAAAGAAATTTAACATTAACAAACTAAACTAAACGAAAAATATTAATCAAAAAGAAAAAAAAACTTCGGGTTACCTTGTCAAATTAGGTTAACCCGTTAAACCTGAGATCTGTGTCATAAAAGTTTGATAACTAAAAAAAAATTACATTAACAAAAGAAAAAAACAAAAACAAATGGACGGGTTAACCCATAAAACCAGGTTAACACGTCAAACCTGGGATATGTATCATGAAAGTCTGATAACTAAATAGAAAGAAATTTAACATTAACAAATTAAAGTAAATGAAAAAAATTAATTAAAAAGAAAAAAAAGCAAAAACAAAAAACTTCGAGTTAACTCGTCAAACTAGATTAACCTGTTAAACCTGTGATCCTTGTCATGAAAGTGTGATAACTAAATAAAAAAATATTTAACATTAAAAAAATAAAAAAAATAAAAAAATGGACAGGTTAATCCAGAATTAACTGGGTTAACCCATGAAACCTGGGATATGTGTCATAAAAGTCTGATAACTAAATAGAAAGAAATTTAACATTAACAAACTAAAGTAAATGAAAAAAATTAATTAAAAATAAAATAAAAATCCGGGTTAAGTTGTGAAATCAAGTTAACCTGTTAAACCCGAGATCAATGTTATAAAAGTATGATAACTAAATTAAAAAAAATATTAACATTAACAAACTAAATTAAACAAAAAAAATTTATTAAAAGAAAAAAACTAAGAAAGAAGAAAAAAAAAAAGCTAAAGGCATCAAAAATGAAAAAATAAAAAAAAAGGCAAAAAAACAAAAAGCAAAAAAAAAAAAAACTAACTGGGTTAAAAGAAAAAAATCTATAGGAAAAAAAAATTAATAAAGAAAAAGAAAAAAAATTTAAATTAATTGGGTAACCCGTCAAACCTGAGATCCGTGTCATGAAAGTTTAATAACTAAATATAAATAATTTTAATATCAACAAACTAAATTATATATAAAAAAAAATTAATTAAAAAGGGAAAAACAAAGAAGAAAACTAATGAAGAAAAAAAATCTGAATTAACTGGGCTAACCTGTCAGACATGAGATTCATGTCATGAAAGTCTTATAACTAAATAGAAAAAAAATTTAACATAAACAAACCAAATTAAAAGAAAAAAATTAATTCAAAAGTTAAAAAAACAAAAACAAACAAAAGGCAATACAATTTTCACCGTGGATTAAACCATGCAGTCTAGAGTCAAAGATATAAAAACATTTAAAAAAAAAGAAAAAAAACTAAAGGCATCAATCGATAATTAAATAGAAAAAAATTAATATTAATGAACTAAATTAAACAAAAAAATATTAATTAAAAAAAAGAAAAAACTAATGAAGAAAAAAAATATAAATTAACTAGTTTAACTCGTCAAACTTGAGATCCGTGTCTTGAAAGTCTGATAACTAAATAAAAAAAATTTAACATAAACAAACCAAATTAAAAGAAAAAAATTAATTCAAAAGCTAAAAAAACAAAAACAAACAAAAGGCAATACCATTTTCACCGTGGATTAAACCATGCAGTCTAGAGTCAAAGATATAAAAACATTTAAAAAAAAAGAAAAAAAAACTAAAGGCATCAATCGATAATTAAATAGAAAAAAATTAATATTAATGAACTAAATTAAACAAAAAAATATTAATTAAAAAAAAGAAAAAACTAATGAAGAAAAAAAATATAAATTAACTAGTTTAACTCGTCAAACTTGAGATCCGTGTCTTGAAAGTCTGATAACTAAATAAAAAAAATTTAATATCAACAAAAAAAATTAAAACAATTAATTGAAAAGAAAAAAAAGAAGGCATCAAACCTTTTCACCGTGAAACATTTTCACCGTGGACTGCATACAATAGTAAAATATGAAACTAGAAGAAAAAAACTAATCAAAAAAATAATCTGAATCATCTGAGTTAACCTGCCAAATTATATCTTTTTTCTTTTTCTTTTTCCCTTTCTTTTTAATTAATATTTTTTTGTTTAATTTAATTCATTAATATTAATTTTTTTCTATTTAGTTATAGACTGATGCCTTTAGTTTTTTTTTATGTTTTTATATTTAGTTTTTTTTTCTATTTAATATTTAGTTTTTTATATATATATTTAGTTCATTCAGATCTAAGAGCCTTGGATGTGTGTCTGGCTGCAAGATCGAGTCATAAAAATGTGATAATTAAATGGATTGATTAAAAAGAAAAAAAACCAACATGAAGAAAAAGAAAAAAAATCTGAATTAACTGGGTTGACCCATCAAACCTAAGATTCATGTCATGAAAGTATGATAACTAAATAGAAAAAAAAAGTTGACGGTTTAACCCAGAATTAACTGGGTTAACCCGTGAAACCAGGTTAACCAGTCAGATTTGGAATATGTGTCATGAAAGTCTGATAATTAAATAAAAAGAAATTTAGCATTAACAAACTAAACTAAATGAAAAATATTAATTAAAAAGAAAAAAAACTTCAGGTTACCTTGTCAAACTAGGTTAACCCGTTAAACCCGAGATCTGTGTCATAAAAGTTTGATAACTAAAAAAAAAAATAACATTAACAAAAGAAAAAAACAAAAAAAATGGACTTGTTAACCCGTAAAACCAGGTTAACATGTCAAACCTGGGATATGTGTCATGAAAGTCTGATAACTAAATAGAAAGAAATTTAACATTAACAAATTAAAGTAAATGAAAAACAAAAAACTTCGGGTTAACTCGTCAAACCAGATTAACCCGTTAAACCTGTGATCCTTGTCATGAAAGTCTGATAACTAAATAAAAAAATATTTAACATTAAAAAAAAAAATGGACGGGTTAATCCAAAATTAACTGGGTTAACCCGTGAAACCTGGGATATGTGTCATGAAAATCTGATAACTAAATAGAAAGAAATTTAACATTGACAAACTAAAGTAAATGAAAAAAAATTAATTAAAAATAAAATAAAAATCCTGGTTAACTCGTGAAATCAAGTTAACCTGTTAAACCCGAGATCAATGTTATAAAAGTATGATAACTAAATTAAAAAAAATATTAACATTAACAAACTAAATTAAACAAAACAAAATTTATTAAAAGAAAAAAACTAAGAAAAAAAAAAGAAGTTAAAGGCATCAAAAATGAAAAAATAAAATAAAAAATTCTTAAAAAAAACTCAGCGTTTCACTGTAGATTGCTACTGTGAAATGCTAAGCAGTTGTAGTATATTTCTAATTACTTAATATGTATGTATGTATATATATATATATATATATATATATATATATATATATATATATATAAAGGAAAATAAGTAAGCCTAGTCTCTTAAGCTTAAAAATAAATTTATATCTATTTTAAAATAAATATTTATCTAAATTAACAATTACAATGTTATTTAAAAAATCCAATTATACTTTTTAAATGAGATTAGTACTTTTATAGCTATATTTGCAACAACTTTTTTTTTATTAATTATATATGATCCTAACATTTAATAAATTGTATAAAAAATATACATGAATATTCAATGAGAATTAAATATATTTGTATTGTTAATCTTATATGGTTTTTATGAATTAATTATTCTTTGATTTGTTTTCATACAACCACATACACATTTTATGAAGACATTCTTTGTTTTTTAATTTTTATTTAAAACTTACTTTTTAGATTATGATAATTTATTTTTTTTTGTAAGAAATATACTATTAATAAAAAAAATATTTTCATCCAAGAAAATAAATTAATATGGAAACAAACACCCATCACAAATTCTTTATCTTTGTTTTTCCTCGTGAAATCACCCACACAAGAATTACAGTATTAAAAGAGAAAAATCTTAATTTGATATCTAACTTTTTGTTATTTTTTTTATTTGAGTACCCCACCTTTTATTTTACCTATTTAAATTAAATTATTTTTTTTTTATTTCTTTTCATTTTTGGCATCTATTGTTAATTCATTCTATTAAATGCTGATTTATTCGCTATATTGTGACACCATATCTGAAACAAAACCCTTTTAAAAAAAATACTTTTAGGGACTAAACATTGAAATTCAGTTTTATTATTATTTTTTTTTAGTTTTTTTTTCTTAATTTTTTTTATTGGAATCTAGTTTTTGTCATGTGACATTGGAAACATATCAAGATTTATTTTTTAGGTTCTTACCTAGGTATCCTCGTACTCTTTTAAAATATGAAACTAGTTCGTTTGGGGTTCTTGACTATCCATTCCAATAAATGCGTTTTCTAAGGATCGGACTTGTGTTCTCATCCTTACAGGGATATAGCAATATCTTAATCACTAGATCAACACTTCATTGGTACAAACATATCAAAATTAAGTTAATAACAATCACCCACCTAGGAAAAAAAAACAATAATTCAAATAAATAAAATAAAATAGAAAAACAATAAAAAAAGCAGGTTTCTTATTGGAGCTTACTTTTTATCACATGACACAAGATATACATTCTAAATATAGAAATATGGTTGTAGTAATTCTTCTAATCTGGTATAGGAAAAAAACAAAATAAAAGTCTTTTCACAATTTTGTTATCACAGAAAATCTCCAACAATTCTTTGAAAAATTTTAAAAAATTGATGTTGATAAAAAATCTATTTCAAAGAATTGAACCTTCTCGAAATATTTTATTTTAAAAACTAAAAAAATTATGTTAAACTAATAAGAATAATAATACTCGTAGATATTATAAATTTTGAAGTGCTATTTTTGTTTCTCTCTTCTCAAAATTATTGACATCAAAATTATTTATAATAAACTAAATTAACAACAAACATTAACAATAATTCAAATACACAAAATTATAAACGAGACACTCAAATATAAAAATAATAAAAAATTAAACACCAAAAATACATTTATTTCATATTAAGAGAACTTTGGCACTCGATTCCCCAAAAATTTTAAATTTTTTTATTTAAAATTATTTTTTATATATTTTGAATCGTTTTAATATATTAATTTAAAGAATAATTTTTTAAAAAAATAAAAAAAATATTATTTTAATACATTTCAGTTCAAATAACACTTTAAAAAATAACTTAAACTACACTCATACGGTAAACTACACTCACACGTTAACCTGGCAAATGGTGCAGAAAATTAAATAGTACTCCACGTGTTGTCGATCAGTACCATATATATATATATATATATATATATATATATATATAAAATCACTTAGCAAATGCAACTTGCAATTATTTTTTTTCTTCAGAAGAATTATTATATACTAGTTTAGTTTGTATATATCTGTTATACCGTTGAGATCGGTTTTTTAAAGTAAGAAAAAAAATTAGGTTTTAAATTTTTTTATATTGTTATTAAACATTAAAATATAACCATACCCATCTCTTATTCATCTTAGAATATAACATTTTTAACATAAATTATTGTTTTTGTTAAGAAAACATTTTATGATTATTAAAGTAAATTATTAAATATTATTATAAATTTTTATTCTGTTTTTTTTTGTCACTTAAATTTTTTTTACCAAATTCACTTGCTTTTCAGTACATGATTTTTAAATATTATTATAATTTGTTTTTGAGTTTTAACTTTATTGTATTATATTTATGATTTTTTAAACTTTCAATCACATATAAAATACAAAAATACTAGTATAAATTAAGTTTTTTAATTAATTTTTTTAATAAATGCTATTTTTTTACAGGTCATTGTTATTTCCTTTTTCTTTTGAAATTTAATCTATTTACCATTATTATTTTTTAAATCATATAATTAAATAAAATTATTTTATTGAATCTAGTATAAATGAAACAGTAATATATTTTATTCATCGATGAATAAATTTATGCCATTGAAACAGTAATATAAGAATTTATAAATTGAATTTAACTTTGGTTATTAAAAAAAAAAGTAATAAAGAATAATGTATTTTATAAGTAAAGAATATCCCAAGAACAGTAGAAATCATTCAAGTGGCAAAAAAAAGTATCTGAGCCTTTTCTCAAAAAGAAAAGAAAATGAAAAAAAGATGGTGATTAATAGAAGGTTGGATCTGTGGCTCCCATTTTTTTGAACGCCCACAGATAAGCCCTTCCGTTGCCTCCTTTCATAAATCTTTCTGCTACATCATGAACACAAACAAGACACAACTCTTTTAGTGTCCTGACAACACTGACCTCAGAACTGATAAAGAAATCAAAGACAAAACAGTGTCCTATGTGGGCTTATTGGATCCACTCAAATGCGTACTCCAACTTGTGCTCTCAATGAAATGAGGAACTTCTAAAAAACTGAGCATCCATTTTACACCGTTTCTTTCTTTCTCTTGAGTTTTGAACGAGACCCCTCTTGTTTCTTTTCTCGCTTTATTTCTCGGTGGCTGCTGGTTGTTATATGGCAAATTGAGCAATACTTGCTCCCTGGATTCTCCAATTTGAGAGCAAAATTTTGTCTCTTTCTTGCTTTTTTGGGGTGTTGCTATTGAGAATGATGTCAATGACGTGCCATAATCTTGATTTTGGAAGGGCTAAACTTGATTTGGTGGCTTGTGGCTGCTCCTCCAATGCTTCAATAGATAGGTATTCAGTGAGGAATTATGCTAAGTCTGTTTCTAAGAGTTGTAACAGAGATTATGGTTCTAGGAGACTGGTTTGTTGCAGGCGAGATATTGCTAGGTGTCGAGTTTCCCCAACAAAGACCCCTGAGACTTTACCTGCGGGTACTTTTCTTATGGCCAAAGCACCTCTCTCTCGCTCTCTCTCTCTGTAATTTGGATTTTTTGTTTTGCTAGGTCTTTTTGATATTCATGGGTTTTACCTGTATCGATAGTAGCTGTATTTGCTTTTCATGGTTTGGTTGACAATTGCTCATTGGGACATCTTGCAGTATTGATTTCGTGTCTTATTGGTACTTGAATGTATTTGTATACGAGGAAACAATCTGAATTTGTTGGATTACAGTTTAGTGTCTGTATCCAACAGAACTAACAATCAGTAAGTTGTCTTACTCATACTGATTGGATTTGCTTTAGTGTAGCACAATTTGGAGCCTTCGATTAACTATTTCTTGGCTGGTCACAGTTTAGTGCTTATCTAATTCGTGATGATTGTGGTGTACTTAGCATTTAGGAGCTTGGTCTCCATTAATGAAGCACCTGCCATTGTTGTAATGATATGTTGTAATGCTTGAAATGCTGGTATTTTTGTTCATTTTTTTGGCTGAATACAGGAGTTGCTGAAGGTCCTACAGGACTTCTGAAATTGAAGAAAGATCCGAGAGAATCAATTTCAATAACAAATTTGTTTGAAGTGGTTGCAGATGATCTCCAGACTCTTAATCAAAATCTTCAGTCGGTGAGTAACCATTATAGATTTTTTGTTGTTGACATATGTTAGGACATGATTATTGCACACTTTTGAGTCATCCATGCCAGATGTGATACGTGCTGAATTTTCATATCGAGTTTGATATCAGTTGATGGTGTTTTATGGTTTGTTGACTCTGGGAACACAAATGTGGTTTTGCTTGAAAATGCTATCTAGCAATGCTGTGTTTGTCTGTGGCTGTGTAGTTGTCTTTGTATGTAACTTATTTCGCTGGGAATGACAATATGATTTATTTGAATTTTAGGACAATGCTTAATATCTGAATAGTTAATATTTGCTTGTAGTAGGATAAGGTGCCACTAGGTATTTTTTGTATTTTAGAAAATAGTTGTCAGGGCACTTACACCATAGTAGATCTATGCAGAATACACTCTTACAAATATATTAACCATTGGTTAGCTGATTGACCACTACAAATGGTCTGAGTTGATATAAGTTGGCATAGCAGGTAGTTGGTAAGAATTTAAAGTCGGCACCGAGTCCGCACTGTGGTACAAGTAAACATGGTTATTTTGGCACAAGATGAGCTAACAAAAAAGGGTCACTACATACGGATTTTTACCTGCTTCCGTATTCTGCTATTGTCTGTTTTCTATTATCTGTTGCCCTTTATATAGCTGAATTGTATACCGTTTTGCACCAAATCAGAATAGTTTGTTTCGTTCCTTATATCCAGTTCCTGTATTTCTGATGAAGATTCTCTCGTAGATTGTTGGTGCAGAAAATCCAGTTTTGATGTCTGCAGCTGAGCAGATATTTGGTGCTGGTGGGAAGAGAATGCGACCAGCTCTGGTCTTTCTAGTTTCAAGAGCCACGGCTGAAGTAGTAGGGATGAAGTAAGTTTTACCCAGTATTTAAGGGCATTATCTGGTGCTGAGTGGAATAGAAAAAATTATATTGCATTGCTGCTTTGCAGGGAACTTACAACTGAACATCGACGTTTAGCAGAGATTATCGAGATGATCCACACTGCAAGTTTAATACATGATGATGTACTGGATGAAAGTGACATGCGAAGAGGTACGATTTCAAATTGATAGTATAATCATGATGATGTATCAAAGCAACTTGAAAAATCTCATTAATGTCACTTTATCATTCACCAACACATGCTTATTAAAGAAACCCAAGCTATTTTAAAACTTCCTAAGTATATGAGGACCTAATGTTTCCCCAAGCACCAGCAAACCCATTTACAGTTTGCATGCCCTAGACTTCATATCTGCAAGTCTTCCTTGCTGTGAAATGGTAACTGATTATCAACCTCTATTTGGTTATTGTAATATGCTTACATATACTCTTGTATAAAATGCTTGATTAGAAGAGTTCTCGATCAGGTCATCAGCATTATATTCTCCATTGGATTAGGTCTTGTGTTTTACAACAACTAGAGGATCAATTTAGTTTATTGAACATGTATTGTTATTCTGCTCCTTGCATTAGCTACAGTTGAAGGATTTCTAAATGAGTACGTTGGACATATACAAGAGTTGAATATGAAGGCTCTATGAAATGTATCTATGGATTATAAGTTTCAATTTCATTTGCCCTGTTTAGAGTTTTACAGAACCAGTCAAAGGCTGAAAAGAGAAGGGTTCTTGTAGATGGATGACCAACAGGTCACATATAGTTAGACCTGCTTTAGCTGTGAGATGGAAAATATGATTCTGTGAAGCCAACATTCTATTGTTTGGACTTGTGCATCGACCTGGAATCCTAACCCCCCTTTAAAAAGGAAACTGAAACTATCTATTATTCTCCCAATTAAGGATTGTAAAGCAACCTTTGATTGTTTTTGTATGAAGATCTAATGTGCTATGTTTCCCTTCTTTCTTAAATGCCTATAAACTTGTGGGACTGATACATCACTGTATCAGAGAGTATGTCATAGATGAGTGAGAGCTTAAGCTTTCTTTCACTGTATATCACTATGCTAGAGCCTATTGACATGACATGAGCTTGAATGTGCACATCCAATGAGATGTAATACACTGCTTCAACTTTTGAATGAATTGCTACCTAAGCAGAGATTATAGACTTAAGGAAATATACTATAAGTAGTGACTGGTATTATTGAAGCTCTTATTTATCACATCAACTTGGGTCGTGAAACTGAAATATTTATTAAACAGTTTGTTGCATTTTGCAATTTCTTTTTGTTTTCTCGTTTCATAATTTCCATTATGGGCCTACATTAAGACCTTCTCTGACTTTCTGTTCACTGCTGCTAATTTGCAGGGAAGGAAACTGTTCATCAACTCTATGGTACAAGGGTAGCGGTACTGGCTGGGGACTTCATGTTTGCTCAGTCTTCATGGTACCTAGCAAATCTTGAAAATATTGAAGTCATTAAGCTTATCAGCCAGGTAGGTCTGCAATTCCATTCTACACACGAGTAGTAAATTAGTAATAGTCCGGTCCAGCGTTTGATATATAATATGGAGTTTTTGCACCTCACTATATATTGTTAGTTTTACAAATTGAAATCTGAGAAACAGGAATGGGGTAAAGATGGTGTTATTCTGGTGAATTGAAGTTGATTTACAATTATACTTGCTTGATGGCAGGTTATTAAGGATTTTGCTAGTGGTGAAATAAAGCAGGCATCTAGCCTATTTGACTGTGATGTTGAACTTGAAGAGTATTTGATCAAGAGCTATTACAAGACAGCCTCCTTGATTGCTGCTAGCACCAAAGGAGCTGCTATTTTTAGCGGGGTGGACAGTAGTGTTTCCATGCAGATGTATGACTATGGTAAGAATCTTGGTCTCTCCTTCCAGGTTGTGGATGACATATTAGATTTTACACAGTCAGCAGAGCAGCTGGGGAAGCCAGCTGGGAGTGACCTGGCTAAGGGGAACCTGACTGCTCCAGTAATATTTGCTCTAGAGCAATCACCAAAACTAAGAGAAATAATCGAGTCTGAATTCTGTGAGAGTGGTTCCATTGATGAAGCTATCGAGCTGGTTAAGAGCTCTGGGGGCATTGAAAGGGCGCAGGAATTGGCGAAAGAGAAAGCTGATCTTGCAATTCAGAATCTCAGATGCCTTCCTCAGGGCTCCTATCAATCAGCTCTCGAGGAGATGGTGCTGTACAATCTCGAACGGATTCATTAGTATGATACTTCTTGTTGTACAAGCTATTCGTTGATCATCTGAAACAATAAATAATGTACAAAAACAGCGGAGCCCTGTAGCGAAAATATTATGAAACAAGCCTGTACGGGTGCCGGAATTCATACAAGTCTTGCAGAAGAGAAGTCCCTGAAGACTCATCATTCTATATTCTTTAAGCTACTGGGCTAAGATTTCAGCTAATAATACTGCGTATTCAGCTACAGGTCGATCACAGTTGTCCCCAGAAAAATCACTTTCTACTATTGTGGTAGAATAAAGGAATTTTTAGGCCATCTTGCTCGACTGTATCATAATTTTTTTTGTTTGTTTTTTAGTATTTTTTTTTTACTTTTTTTTTAAAATTACACTTTAGGCAATCCAATTCTTAAATTTAAATAAAAAAACAAATCCATCCTTATATATAATATTATGCTGCCTCTCTCGAGTAAAAATCTCAATTTTTAACGCTCAAATCTTAATAACTCAAATTTTATAAATTAATATATATTATTTTTAAAGTATTTTTCTTTTACAAATATATTAAAATATATTTTTTTATTTTTTAAAATTTATTTTTAATATTAGAATATTAAAACCGATTTAATTTTAAATAATAAAAATCTAATTTTTTTAAGAGAGGGTTTATGCTGAAAAAAACAAACAAGTCTATTTCTCACCCTCTGTTTTTGATCGTTTTGCGAGTAAAGCAAGTGATGCAGCCTCAGAAATCTGGTTCTCATGGTTCAGCTAAATAGCTTCAACTCTCTCCGCTTCATTTTACCCTCACGATCCCCGCACTGGATAGAGTGAGATGGGAGGAAAGCCGTACTAGTGCATCTTCTCTCTCCAAGGCAGGGTCTCCAAAAACGTAGCTTCAAATGGTTTTGATTATAAATCTAACCATCGAGTTGACAAGGGATGCGACTCAAATATTGTTTCTTTGGCTGCATCTTCTTGAAGGTGGCTTGACGAAAATCAAATCGGAAGAAAGAATTCAGTAATTGATGACTGTGATGCAAAATAGTCTATATATGTTCTTGGATGCAAAGATTCAGTTTTGCAGATCCAAGGTAATTTTTATACTATGCGAGAATATACAAGTCACCTGTGGATTTTTCGTAATATCATGTTCTTTGTTTAGAAATCCACAAGCAACTCAATTGATTCTCACAATTTGCAATGAAAACAATATTATAATCGACAAATTGTTGGGGTTGATCGGGCAGACAGTGTGGGTGGTGGCTGCTGTTGTGGTTGAAGGAGAGGAGCTGTTGCAACGGTAGTGGAGGGGCTAGTTCGCTACTTTTAAGTTTTTTTTTAATAATTTCTATTTTTTAATATAGATAAATAAAAAAAAATTGTTATGATTGTCGTGATGTATTTGAGCGAATAATAAATATTATATTTTAAAATATTTTTTTAATATTAACTTTTTTCTTCTTCTTTGTTTGTTTTATAAGAAATAAAAAACCACAACGAAACTAAACGACACCGAAAATAATGAAATATTTTGGATCAAGCTGTAAAGCGGAATTAAAGTATATTAAAAAAAGGAATAATGCTTTTTACTATGGGTAATACAGTCATTTCACCTATTTCATGGCAGACACTTTCCTCCTCTCTACAGGTCCACTCCGCCGCTGCCGGTTCACCTTTTCTTTCTCCCCAATTAACACCAGCACCGCACAGCACCCATATACATATAAAGAAAAAGGAGACGCGGTAAAATAGGTCACTCACTCAGTCTCCCCAAAGAAACTACTTAATAATTGAAATCCATGAATGCATGGAAAAGCATAGCCAAAGAAGCATTCACCCAAACTTGTCTAGTCGCCAAGTTCCTTGGCTTCCTTCACCTCACCAACAACTACCTCATCTCTCCCACTCTCGTCCGTACCGTTACTTCTTCTTGCTTGTAAACTCACTTTTGGGATTCTTCATCTGACTCATCATCGTCCTCTGCTTTCAGGTTTACGGCCCTAGCATGCTCCCAACGCTAAATCTAACGGGCGACGTCTTATTAGTGGAGCACGTGTCTCACCGCTTCCAGAAGGTGGGTCCAGGAGATGTGGTACTGGTTCGGTCACCTTTAGATCCTACAAAGATGGTCACTAAACGCATTGTTGGTATGGAGGGTGATCAAATCAATTTCTTGCCCGATCCCTCCATTACTGACATCTGTCGCACCATCATGGTATGGATATGATATCATTAATTTCTTTTTTCTTCTTAATCTCATCTCATTGTTGTGGTTGAAGCGTGCGTGAATCTGGTTAATGAGTTGTTTGGTATTTGGGGTAATTGGAATTGGTAGGTACCAAAGGGGCACATTTGGATTCAGGGCGATAACATGTATGCTTCCTGTGATTCACGGCATTATGGGCCTGTTCCATATGGTCTTGTTCAAGGCAAGCTCTTTTTCAGGGTAACTGTTTGTTCCTTTACTCCTTTGTTCGTTTTTATTTATTTATTGTGTATATATGATTCAGATCAGACGAGAGTTGATTCTTGAAACAACCATCAGCATATGAAATGATATTTCTTGCTTGAGGTTTTACTTTTATAGGGTTAAAGTTTAGGTTTCATTTTTCGTTTTACTTGCATTGCATGCATATGATTCAGTATTTTTAGGCTTTATTTCTAGGTTTATCGATTGCTTGGTCTAACTGCTTCAGACTTCCTTCTCAGGATCCTACTTGTTGGGACCGGACCATAATCAGCCTTAAATTAAGACATCTGTCTTGTAGATGTGGATTTCAATTTTAAAGAGTGGGATATGAGTCTTTCAGGGGTCTAGGCGGATACTCCAATGGCTATCTGACTCAGTACTATTTCTGATATCAACTTTCTTTCTTTTTAAGCTTTCTTCAACACTACGTGACGGAGATACTGGTTATTTACTATTGCGAGTTATAAACCTTCTTTTCTAACCTGAGATACCCATGGCTTCACAATGAGAATCTCTTTCTTGTTCTCTCAAGGGTTCTTGAAAAAAATGAATTTGCATTCAAGAGCCGTTTCCGAGTGTATGCTACCAAACCTTGTAAAGTTCTATATTCTTAAGAGTTACAACTCTGTTCCCTGAGCGTCACTTGAAGTTGCAAATACTGTAGTTGCATGGTTGTAACTCTTGGATTCAAATCTTGAATGAAATGATTTCCTTGCAATATCAGGTTTGTGTGCATAACATGGGTCCTGATCATTTGATGACAAGATTTTTTTCAAGTTAGGTTTAAAATGATCTTTGATGGTTTGAGTGATAGTTAATACACAGTTTATTTCTTTTTCTTTGTGATTTCTTTTTGGCTAGTTGAATATTGGTAGTGTTAGTGAATCATTTTGTAAAATCTTCGCTTGTCATTAGGTATGGCCACCTTCTAGCTTTGGATCTTTCGGTCAGTGACCAAAATGAAGAATATAAGTTGGAGGTATGTTTATTTCCACAGTTCCACTGGACTATATTTAAATTCTGTGCTTAATATCCATTTGTTATGCTGATAAATCAAGGGAAAACTTGTTAATATGCTCTCATAAGAATCATCATAGCCTTGGGAGCAGTGAATATGATTAATTCCAATTTATCTTATGATATTTCGTTGTCTTCAGATCT
>Ga0325403_1001183_pt1 | contig 21247 bp, 9 predicted proteins | sample PopdelMetagenome_19_FD_205665 | JGI IMG/M metagenome (GOLD analysis project Ga0325403, IMG submission 205665) | Populus deltoides microbial communities from Bellville, Georgia, United States - Xylem-PdKOR-R4 | ecosystem: Host-associated > Plants > Phyllosphere > Stem > Wood/Secondary xylem... | reverse complement strand
ATTTTTAAATAAAAATATTTTAAAACATAAAAAATAGCACTTTTAAAATACACAATTAAGATACGGTAAAATACTCGATTTATGGACCCAACTTTTGTGAATCACTGAATTTCATTAAAGGGGACAAGTCACCAAACGGGACGTCCACTCTCTTCTTTAAAATTTACGGATAAAATCCCTTTCTTTTTATGGGCCCATGTTGAAAAGCCGAGCACGCTCCTCATGCGCGCGTGGGAGCATAAATGGATGGCTCATGTCATCAAAAGGCTGCAATCAGATGGCTCATCTTTATTTCACAGTAGATTAATTGACAGTTAAATAAATGTAACAGCATTTAATCATCTGAAAATCTTTCTGAAAAGGTCAAAAAAAAAAGAAAAAAAAAGGAAGAAGATAAATCAGGGTTGCTATAGGGCTCCGATTGGGAAACTGGGAGCTCTTGGTTTCTGGATAATAATAGCAAGGAGCTGTTATAGTAGCTGTTTTAAATATAAATTTAAATTATGCTTTGAAAGTTGTTTCAATTGCTATTTTTTTTTTTAATTTTTCCATTCAATGTTAATAGATATTATCATAGACTAAGTTTTTCTCTAGACAATTTTAAAAATAGTTCCTTTTTTTTTTTGAAACTACCTTGCAAATTTCAAATACAACTCTAAATTATTGTGATAGTCTCAATTTTATACTTAAACTACTCTTTTTATGATTTTTTTTATTATAATATTTTGATTTTTCAATAAAGAATTATGTTAGAATCATTTAATAGAAAACGTTAAATTTTTATAAACTGATATCGTTTACACAGATACACCTTCAATGAAAATATGGATGATTAGTCAAGAAGGTTCTTAATTAAGAATTTTTTGAAAGTCCAAGGGTTTGTTTGTTTTGCATAAAATATTTTATAGAAAAATATTTTCTAGATTTTTTTATATTTGTTTATGAAAAATATTTTTCTGTATTTGTTTATTGTACAATATTTTATAGCAAAAACAGTCATTGAAAAATATTCTTACAATCAACTTTCAAACTTAGTTTATTTATTGAAAAATATTTTTAGCTTATGAAGTCTCGTAAAATATTTTACGAATATTAATCTATTTATAATATTTTACTCGCTCAGCAGGTCGACCTTGAAATCTTCTGGTCCGACTCTTTATTTAGCCGAGTTTAAAATCAAATTGTGAGAGAGTTGTCTTGATATGATACAATTAACTTGGCCAGTCCAAATACATCCCGGGTGATCGGTAAAAAAAATCTCATAAAATATTTTATAAATAGTAATTTATTTGCAATATCATCCAATGATTTTAACTACCACATCTTTCTTCTATCCACCACCTTTTTTTCCACCATTTTCATGACCACCTCGCAATCTCACCATCACCTACACAATCACCTCATCACCATCTCATCACTACCATTGTTCCTATCTCACCACCACCTTCTCTTTTATTATTATCATTGAAAAATATTTTACATGTAAAATTTTACGGTAAAAGTTTTTTCAAGTCAAATATTAAAAATATTTTACCCAAAAAAAATTGATCTTAAAAATAAAATTGAAAATAAATTCTTTTTTAGTGATAGAGTTAAGACTATCTATATACTTGAATAATATTTTTAAAATTTGAAAAAAAAACCCAACTCGAACTACTAATATGAACAAATAGAAGTTCATCACAAAACAGGATCAAAAAATTTCAAATGTGCTATGAAAAAAGATAACATAGGGTAGAAAGGATCATCCTAAAAGATTTCACCAGCGATGCTTAGCGTCTACTAACTAATTGGTAAGATTTCAGAGAGAGCACAGAGGGATGAGTTTAAATTGATTAGCAGCAGCATAGAAAAAATTTTGAAATCTTCTGATTCAATTTTTTATTTATTTCAAATTTAAAATTAAATTGTGTGAAAATTGTTTTAACATAATTCAATCGACTTGATCAATCCAAATACATCTCGGCTGATTGGTAAAAAGAGTCTGATGATGAAGCTGAGAAAAAAAGATGAAATTGATGCAAAAAATTTTACTGACCCAACTTCTTTTCTAGCCCGGGTTTAAAATTAAATCATGCAAGAGTTGTTTTGATATAAACCAGTCGATTTGACATATCTAAAGACAACCTGGCTGACACATAAAAAACAATGTAAGGAAAAAATTGAGAAAAAATAATGAAATTGACAGGAAAAAACCTCTCGATCTAACTATGTGAAAATTAATCCGACATAATCTAGTTAATTTGGCTAGTTCAAAAAAAAAAAACCTGGACAACTATTAAAAAAAATATGAGAATAAATGACAACATTTGAAATAGAAACGGGGGAGAGATTAAAAAAACAAGGGGGTTGAATTGAATGATACCTATAACTAATATATATATATATATATATATATATATATATATATACTTGTTAAATGATATATACGTTGAACTGACCCGCATGAGAACTTTATACGGAGAGATCACCTGCATATATGCAAAAGCTCACATGATGGTCAGGTAAGTAATCCTTAGACCTAAGATCACTAAATTATCTTATAGAAAGAATGCTATGTTTTGATCCTGCTACGCGTTGTTCTAATCAAGGGTAACAAACAAGTAGATATTATGTATAACATGAACTATATGAAGGTATTTGAGTAATCAAGAAAGGATTCACAATTCTAGGCGAATTAAGAAAAATATTTAATTTGTTATCAAATAATATTTATTGTAAATCCTTAAGCAATGTGGAATGAGATTTGAAAAGAGTTTAATATCTTATTCAAAAAATCAATGATTATGGTGTTGAAAAAAACATGACTTAACAGAGTGGACACATTTCATGTTATAATGTCTAAATCAGAACATTATTGATGAGAAGATAATAATTACATTGAGAAACTGGTTACTAAAAAGTTAAGTCAAACCAATTATAACTTTTTTAATATTTAGAGAATCATGACAGGTTGCTGGATATTGTACTTAATCTTCATATATAAATCAATTAATTGTTGAACTGATAATAAAATTAATTTGATTAATCCTATTTTTTTAGGATTGTGATTCATATCTGGGTTAACTTATTAAAATTAATGGGTCACATATATAAGAACCATTGGTTATAAACTAAAATGAGATAATTAATCAATTGTGACTTGATTGTAAATAAGTTTTAGATATTTAGGACTAGAATGTAATTTGTATAGGGAATTACAATTGTAGATCTAGAAAAATCAAGTAGTGACTTGATTGAATAAATTTATAAAATTATCTTAAAATAATATATGTGATATTATTTAGAGGGAAAATTGATATTTTACTATTTATAGGGTTTTCAGGTTTCCTTATAAATATAATGTCATGCCTCTTATTTTCTGTATAATATAACACTACATAGAACACCTGAAAAACACAAAAGAAAAGAGTTAGAATTCAAAGGCATAGTAATCTCCCTCTCTTAAAAGGGTTTAGAAGATTTCTCATGAGTGGTTTATGTGGATTACCGTTAGAGATCGAACTTTTGGATGATTTGTGGTTTGTGATGACCTAACCTTAAAGCAATTATTCAAAGCCAAAAATAGCATATGATTTTCAGGTAATCTTCATATAAATCCTAAGCAACTCTAGATCTATCTAATGAGATCTTCAGGACTCCCAATAAAATTAAAATTTATCATTTTCTCTGCGTTTATGTGTTTTGAGAAACCTAACAAGTTTGGCATGTGAGGCATGAGACTCGTTAAAAAAAAATATTTAGGGATGTTTTCCCAACTTTCAATTCCCGCCACAAAAAAACAACACAACATATACATCAAAATTTAGAAACACAATTCACAACTCATCTTCCCTACACAATTAGTAACTCAACACACAACAATTCATCAAATTTAACAATTAACCATTCATAATTAAACACAATGAAATAAATTTAAAATAAATTCATAACTCTTAAAACATTCTAACTACATTCCGACAAGCCTACATTCTAACTACATCTTAAAATTACTCAAGCTAGTGAACGGGCCTGGAGCACTCATGAATGGGCCTGTACCACCCCAGCTTGTTCAACTTGAGGACAGGCATGTAATGCCCCCGTGTAAGGGTTGGCATAAAAATCATCCCATTTCATAGATAACATAATTTATCAACAAAACTCTGACGATAACATAATTGGTAAAAACCCAAATTCATCAATTTTCACCATAAATAACAAGATTATCAACCCAATTGATACACTTCATAGCTAATTATCATATTTTATACTTAATTCGGCAAAATCCCTGACTTAACCTAAAAAACTCTAACCCTCACCTTAATTCATAAACAACAACAACCCAACACCATCAATTTTCTTCAAAAATAATAAAATTAACAACTCAAATTAATGTATTTTATAACTAATTAACCTAATTTAAACCTAATTCATTAAAAACCTATTCGAGGCTTGTCGGGATGGAGAGAAAAAGGGGGTGGTCTTGCAGTGGGGAGAGAGGGGTAAGGCTATGTTCAAAAGCAGACATTATAAATAGTGAAAATCAAACCACTCCAGATGCAAACTATAGGTTAACACAACATGATTCATTTTTAAGAGCTGAACCATAGTTACAGGCAGAAGAGATTTTGGCAGAATTTAGCTCTCCATTCCTGGAAGAAAATAAGTTATCTCTAGTACTTATAAGAAAATGTAGTTGTCCATACCAAACAAGACTTCTTTGATTGCATCTACCATAGCAGCTCTTACCAAGACAAAACATTAAGTTAAATTGAATTTAAAAAAACTAAAGGAGAAATTATTGTTTCTCTATATATAAATTACTATTCATTGGATACAAAATTATCATTGGACAAAAAAACCTTTGAACTAGGCATTGGGTGCAAGATGGTTTTTTCCCCCGGATACAATTGTTTTTTACAAATTATATAGGGTTATATTGGTAATTTTATTTTTTGTATAGTAAAATTTCTCATTTAACCCTAAAACAAAATAATCTAATGCTTATTACTTTGATACCCTTAAAGACAAAAAAATCAACAAAACTCTCATCCAAGGGTTATTTTTGTCATTTTACAGTGTTTTTATTGTAAATTTCAAGGGTACTTAAGGGTATTGTTGTAAATTATATTTATTAAATATAATTAAAAAAACATTGCTTGTGAGTGCGTGACACATGCCAGCGTGTGGATGACCCCTGCATCGTTCAAGTGGCGTGTGTGCGGCTGTTAGGGGTGATCATTTTCGGTTCGGTTTTTATAAAAAAAAGTAACCAAACCAAATTTTTTATTAAAAAACCTAAACTGGTTCAAACCGACCAGTTTCGGTTCGGTTCGGTTTTTTAGGTAAAATACCTGTTCAAACCGGTTTGGCTCTATTTTTTTTAGATTGGCTCGGTATTTTTAGTTTTTTGCTGGTTTGGCTTGTTTTTTTCTGGTTTGGGTTCGGTTCGGTTTGATTTTTTTGATTTTAGGCTTATAAAACCGAAACCGAACTGGCCAGTTTCTTCAAAATTTTAATCGGTTTAATCAGTTTTTTTTATGGTTCGATTTTTCAATTAATTTTTTTTATTTTCTCAATTTTCTTGGTTTTTTATTTTTTTATCACCCCTAGAAATTATCCAGCAAAAAAAGACGTTTGAAAGGTCTGGCTGTACTTTTTATTTTATTAGCCTTTTTTTACACTCCAAATAGGCTCATGTAGGTTTTTCTTCTTACTCTTTTTACATTGTTATTTTATTATTTAAATTATCAATCGGTCCAATGACTCCGATGTCAGATTTTTTTTCTTAGCATTTTTTTTTATGTAAAAAAAATTAATGGACGGACACAAATCTTCTGTGTCCCATAGCAACAAAAGCCACGAGCTGCTTTTCTGCTCATGTCCCCCTTTTTTTCTGCAGTATTTTTTTTTTCTTTTGACTTTCTGTATATGTGTATGTACAGGCAAAGGTAGGATAAACAGGTTAGTAGATTGAGGAAAGATAGAAATGATGTTGAAAAGATTTAGGGGGAGGAGAGCCAGCGTTGAGGATGAATTTCTTGGGTATCCAGTCATTTAGGATTATTTTGGTTATTTGATACTTATTATTAATAAGATTTAACTTATTTATCATAGAAATACATTTGTGAATGGATTTATTCCCTCTTTACTACTTGCAAATCAGATCTTGAGTTGTAGCTGGCCGCAGAAAAGTTTGAATCTATTAACAAACTGGAAAATTAGTGCCAGCTGCTTTTGGCGATCTGAATAAACGACGCGGGAAACAGATTGGACCAGGCATCCAGTTTCCAAGTTAGACGCAGTTTGCATGCAAATGGAGATCACGAGTGAAATGTTTGTGTAATTCTTCAGAAAGTGGTGATAAATATTGCGAACCTATCAATATACAATATTCGCAAAGTTTGACCCAAAAAAAAAAAAACCATTCGAACATGGCTCTCCCAGAATGATAGTTCAAGATCGCCAGAAATATATTTAAGATTTTTAAATATGCAGCAAAAATGCAGACCCCAACCTACGGCTTTTTAATAACGTCGCAAGTAGTGTTCCTCCTATGATCTTGCAAGCACTGAATCTTATTAAGCAATATTGCGTCATCTTGGCAATGCTCTATGGAAAACTATTAATCCTTTCTGACCACCCTGCGCTGTTACTCTCAAATCACTTGTTCGTCTTGAAAAGCAACAGCTTCGGCTTGCTTCTCTTTACACTACCATTCTGGTGTGGGGTTGATTTCCACAATACTAGGCAGCCATTTGTTTATTCTTCTGTTATAGCTGAAAAACTCCCCTGTGATTTAGAAGAAATAAGATAACAAAAATCTGAGGTTGATTGTTCCTTGTAATCCTTACGAATGCTCCAAAGAACCTCTGCGCATTTCTTCATGCTCGGCCTGCTCTGTCTGCCAGGAGCCAAACATTGCAATGCTAGTTCCAGAATATTTTCTAAGGCCAAGTTATTTGCAGCAGTTCGCTCTAGCTTCGGGTCCAAGATCACAATGGCATTACCCTCTGCAAACTTCTTTATTGCCTGCATGTAAACCAACTGAAATCAGAACAGAGAGAAACCTTCCTTTGCTATTACTCCAGGTAAATGTGATCGCTTTGATCTCTTGGACAAAAGTATTAATTGCTTCGACATCTTGGTAAACAAGTTCCGATAATATTGAGATTAGATGGAAGCTCTGGGATTGCTTTATTGGTTCAGTGGAGGACTTCCATCAGATATTGCAAGCGTTGGATAACTATAACTGCTCTCTTTCATGATAAAAAAAAAACATAATATGAATCAATCTTAATGGCTCTAATTAATATTTAGTTTTAATAGAGCATCGACCATGAATATTTAAGTAGCGTTTGGTTGTTGTGTTGTTTTAGGATTAAGACAACAATAACACCAAGGGGGTGAATTAGGTGTAGAGCTGTGGTTTTATAGCAGTTACAGAACATTATTAATAATTTAGCAATACTTGTATTGAGTGGAGAAACAGAGGGAAAGAGGATTGTACCCATTTTGCAGTTAAACGTTCCTTTATTTCCCTTTTCGGTTCAATAGGACGCCTACCTGTCATTAGTTCAACCAGCAACACACCAAATGAATAAACATCGCTCTTCTCAGTTAATTGATACGTCCTCATGTATTCTGGGTCCAAGTATCCAGCAGTTCCTTTAACTTGGGTGGACACATGGGTGGCACCTGAATCCCTGTCAGCTGCGAGTCTAGCAAAACCAAAATCAGCTACCTTGGCTCGAAAGTTTTCTGTGAGGAGAATGTTGGAGGAGTTTATGTCCCTGTGAATAATTGGGTGATCTACATGGAAAGCAACAATGATCCAATAAGATATCTCTGACAACGTTGCTGCAAGTGGCAGAGAAATAGCAGAAGCTCTAACTTTGAAACAAGTAAAATTAGGTTGGCCGCCATTAAAGAAAACCTGTGTACATGTGAAGGTAGGTGACTGCATGAGCCACATCAATTGCAATATCTACGCGCCCAGCAAGGTCAATAACATTTCCATGCATGCCTGCATCAATGCCATTCTTGAATCAACAAAATTTCCCACATTTGCAAACATATATACATCTCCATCCGCCACATCCAACACAGTATATATATATATATATATATATATATATATATATATATATATATATATATAAGGTTGATAAGAACTCACAATCCAAGTGTTCTCTGAGAGTTCCATTGGGAACATACTCCATAAGAACAATTCTTTCATCTTCATGTTCCAAATATCCATAGAACTTTACTAGATGTAAATGTTCCACCTGTGCCAGTGTTCGAATCTCACTTTGAAATTCTTCACCTAAATGCTTGTCATTTACACTCTGCAGGCACAGATAACAAAGCAATCTGTGAAACCCCAGAACACTCAGCGAAAAAGAAAAATAAATTGCAACTTTCACCGACCTTCTTGGCACGTTTGATGGCAACAGCGGTTCCATCTTGGAGTCTCCCCTTGTAAACAGTCCCAAAATCACCTTGTCCAATCTTGAATGTGGGGGAGAAGTTCCTTGTGGCTGTATATATTTCCTCCATGGTAAAATTTACACTCCCAGGTTCTCTCTCATGGACTGAATTGAACGGCCTGCTATAAATGCCTCGATTTGAACCTTGCCTTCTTTCACTGCTCCCAGAAGTATTGGATACAACTGGCAGGAACAAATATGAGCGGTTCATTAACACTATAAATTCATTTCGTATAGAAAGGCAAAAAAGAAAACCTCATCAAGGACTGCAAGTATGCGTCAATGTCCTGAAACTAAGCATTTTGTTATATTTTCTTTAGTAAAAAAACTTAAAAAATCAGATATGCAAGTCTCCCTTCTTTTTTTTGTTAGATTAATGACACAGTTTTCAACTGGGCCAATAACCTGAACCCTAGTTTCTGATGCTTTGGAATAATACCAAATCTGCTTATGTATTTTGTTTTTACCATAGCAATAACTTGACGTTTTAATCAAACTTTAGTGTGAATAAACAAGCAAAACACACACACACACACACACACACACACAAGCATCTGATCACTTGCTCCCAACAAAATATTTAAGTTGTGATTTGTTTGCAAAGATAATATTTTAAAATAATAATAATAATAATATCAATTTCTATATTATTATCACACTTTACAGTCCACAAAATTCAAAAATAAAAAATCCCCAAAAGACTTTTATATATATCTTATGAATCAAGAACTACAACTCTCAAGTTTCCAACCTTTTCTCTTAGCAAAAACTCACTACAAACAGTAATAAGGTAAAGAAAAAGGCAAGAAATTTACCAGAGGGAGATTTTAACTCTTCAGAGGAACCAAAGGCCTTTGAATCGTTCGGCTCAGGCTCGGGGGGCATTAAACAAGCACCAAACAATCCGGCCACCGATTTCGCTACCGCAAACAATGGGTCCCGCTTCTTCACGGCGGAGCTGCCTGAGTAGGAGGAGGATGTAGGGGAGTAAGGAATACGGTCCGACGTAGACCGTACGCCAGAGGCTGGGGTCCGGCGAACGTAGGGAGAGCGTGGGCTTTTCATTGTTTAGAGAGCAAGAGCGCGGTGGAAATGGCCGGTAGTAGTTGTGTTAATAAAAAAAAAAACAGAGAGAGGGAAACTTCGGTTTTTGAAAGGTAGGGGTGGCTACGTGAGCCGTTGAGGTTATGAATGGCAATAGCACCAGTTACATTTAAGATTAGTATAGTGATTATGTATTAAGGCCAGCAAGCTACCTCTCTTTTTCTCTCATGGAAACCCTCTTCTTTTTTTTAATACGTTATTCGAAGACTCGGCAATTCAGAAAATAACTTGGTAAAGAAAGAAGCAGAGAGGGCAGGAATAATCAGCGTGGAAAGATTCAACTCAGCTTGAGAAATTGCCAATTTCTCACAATGATATTCCACCAAAAGACAAAAAAGCATGGTGTTTGTCTATCGACGTTATCAACACTCCAAAAAATAGACAAAGATGTCGAATCAAGAAAGCGTTGGTAGCTGGAAGTACTGTGGGAAATTTTGTCTGCTTGAACCACAAAAACCCCAGAAGGCAAATGTTGTTATCGAATTGCTTGGTGGTGGTGGTATCTAGAGTCGAAGTGTGTGGTTGGTTGGGAGCTTAGAAACTTGTTGAAAATACGGTACAAACTGTATTTTTAAAATATTTATTTATTTTGTTTTTTTATTAAAATTTAATATGTTTTTTTTATGTTTTTGGATGTTTTGATATGTTAATGTCAAAAATAATTTTTAAAAAATAAAAAAATTTCATTGATATGCATTTCGGCACAAAAGGTTATTTGAAAAGCAACCGCAACCACTTTTAGAACCCGTTTGGCTACGAGATAGAGGTTGCGTTTCTTCAAAAACGCACTGAGAAAATATTTGGTTAAGAAAAAAAAGTTGTTTACTGTGCATGGGTACCACAATAAATTGCATGTGAAACGCAGGCAGATGAAAAGCAGAAAAATGTTGCTTTCTTGCGCGGCTCTCAATTCAACCATGCTACACTGTTCAGCAAACAATGTATCATGCCTCCACTATTCACTGAATAGTGGAGGCATGTGTTCATTGTTCAGTGAACAGGGGAGGCATAGTGGAGCATGTGAATAGTGAATTGCACTGTTCACGTGGATTTTTTTTTCAGTGTATTAATTTTTTTAATATATTTTTTTAAAAAAACACTAGTATAAAGTGAATTAATTAAATTCACTTGCACTGTAATATCACTTTTATAGCTGATAATATTTTATCTATACTCAAAAAATTATGAAAACTGTAATTCTTATTGGATGAATTTTGTACGTAATAGAATTATAAATAGTTTAATGGAATAATAAAAAAGTATTTTTTATAAAGTATTTTTTATTTCATGATGTAATAGGAGTAATTAATTCTACAATATTTAAATTTAAAATCATCAGTATTAATATATATATATATATATATATATTTTAAAATTATTTTATAACCTCAATTTCAAAAGCATTCTTAACCAAACACATTAACTATTTTTTTTTTAACCTCAATTTCAACCACAGTTTTAACCAAACACCTTTTTTTTTCAAACCAACCTCAACCAAAAGTACTTTTTATAAAACAACTTTTTTCAAACCACAACCACAACAGCTACCGCAATACCAAACACTCTCTTAATGAAAAGTATGTATTTTTTGCTTTTTAGAAGATGTGAGATGTGCTTTAAAAGAGTTATATTTTTAAAAAAAAGTCATCACACCTCCTACTCAAACACACCTTTTAGAAATCGATGACCGTAACATAATAACATTGTAAAAAGTAAATTCAAATAAAATAATCATGTAGAAATTAAAGATTAAATTTTGTGAGTTAACTCGAAATAACTAAATTATTTTTTTATTTTTATCTTTTAATAGTAGGTTGATTAAGAATTAATTTTTATAATTTTTTATAATTTACTTTTTATAAGGTTATTATTATCTCTTAATACTACTTTTTTTCCTTCTCATTTCTCTGGGTTTTTTTTATTTAATTCATTTTCTTTTTAATTTTAGCTTTTAACATATAGTTGGATGAAAATTGAGTTTCCTGATTTTTTTTTCTATTAAATTATCATGGTCTCACAACCTAGGTTATAAATTTATTGGGTCAACCTAGATTGAATCGAGTTATTTTTTTCTTTTACGATTTCTTCATTCAACAATGAGTTAGTTTAGAGCTAAGCTTTGTAATTTTTTTATTTACTTTCTATAAGATAATCTCGTTCTCTTGATTTGGGTCGCGAGTTTAGTTTGTTGAGAATTGGACTTCATGTTTTTATTTATTTATTTATTTATTAAGTTATATTAGTCTCATGAATTGGGTTGTGGTTTGCCGGGTTAACTCGAGATTACTCGAGATTACTCAAATTATTTTTTCTTTTTTTTAATTGTTTATTTTTTGATTTTGTCCTTCAACAATAGATTGGTTTAAAGATGAGCTTCATGTTTTTTTTTCTTTAGAGTAATCATGTTCTTATGATTTGGATCACGAGTGTAGCTGGTTGAAAATTATAATTTATGATTTTTTTTATTCGCTTTCCATTAAGTTATCACAATTTCATGATTTTTTTTTCCTTTAAGGCCATGCATTTTGGTCTATGTATCTCAACCCTAAATAAAGCCACTTATCTTTATGGTATGCATGTCATTTTATCACCAATTTACCTATAAAGTTGTGACAATCATGTTGGAATCGTTTTAAGCTTAGTTAATGACCCTTATGACAAGATCATTTTTTTTAAATAAAACACTACCATTCATTAGAAGCTATCAACTCAAATGATTGCCATATGCCTTATTAGTATCTAAAAAGTAGATATGGTTGATAGATGTAAATATGCATCCATGAAACACAAGGTAACTATAAACACTCTTCTTACATTCTTAGTCTTGTTTTTCTTCATAACTCTATGTAAAAATACCTATAAAAGCTCAATATAAAATGTAGTCTTTAAGGTTTTATTTCCCTCACAATCTTACTATTGTAAGTATTAGAAGGGTCCCTAAACAACATAACAAACATTTTCTACAGGTGTTTGCGAGCCTCTAGAAGTATCTTTTTACTTCAATCATACAACATGATTTTCTTCATTGATAGGCTTAGATCCATGAGGTTTACTACAACTTGTCAGTATCTAGAAAATATCACATATCATTGCATCAAATCTTCACATAATATTTCATCAAAAACATGCCTCACTTCATTGATTGGTGTATATTTTCCATACAAATCAACTAGAGTACTGATAAAACAATTGAACTCAAAACCCAATTTCACTATAAAACAAAGCAATTCTCTACCAATCTTAACATCATTTAACTCAAGAAATGTGAAGCAACTTGTTAAGAGTTATCACATCATAACCTATCTTATCAAACAACTTTTTTATAAAATAAAAAAAGACCATGTAGATACTTAACTCATAATCATTACGCTTGTAATCTATAAGCTAGTAAATAAAGTATTCCACATTATTTCTCCCAAGCATTTCATCAAATAATCTATGTGTATCATTAATCTCTTTGCATTTCATATAAATATTCAAGATGATTTTGGAAATATGATACATTATAAAATCTTAAATTTATAATTTATGAATGCAATCATTTTACTTCGTAAATAAAACCCATTTTGATAATGAATTTTAGGACTTTGGAGTAGATATAATGGGCTGAGTGAGAATCAAATAAGTGGGTTGACTCATGAATGATTGTTAACGATTTGAGTCAATTAGGAAAAACAAAAATGAGTTGTTATCTTTTATGACATATTTAGCTTATAAGAGAATGGAATGGTGGGATCAATAATTGACATTCAAAAATAGACGGTGGAAATGGAAAGACTTTTAACATTTTTTTACAAATTATTAATAATATATTTTAATTAAAATCTATTTTTTTTTTGAAAAATAAAAGATCTAAAAGGTTACAAACAAAGACTAAATGTTCAGGCCTAAGAGGTTGAGCCTATGCACACTAGCCCAATGGAAAGAAAGACAACCTTCCTTGCTTGGCCTTTTTTTTTTTATTTAAAGGTAAATGACATGTTTATATTGGTAGTATGATACATCGTCTATAAGTTTAGATTCCAGTCACCACCAATGGATGGGAAGTTCTCAGTCCAAGTTTTGGAACCCCATAAAACTATTTTCAACCCTTTCATCCGAAAATACATAATAGGCATTCTAAAAATCATATTAAACCTATGTCTAACATCAAAACATTCTTCAATCAATTTAAAAAACCAAAATTGAATAAAATGAAAAGATATCTCAAACTCCAATCTACTTTTACTAGCGAGATAAAAACTCTAAAACATCTTAATGACACTCTTCTCAACAAGATGAATTTATTAACACCAAAATCATCCTTTTGTTATTCTTGAAATGGGACAAACCGGCCTCTCTTTAACCCTTTCTTTTCCAATAACTTTCTCTATCTTTTGTCAAACACAAAGATTAAAATGTTAAACAAATAAAGTTTAAGGTCAAACACACATTACAAAAATATAAAGGATCAAACATATACAGGTTCAATCTTTATGGATCAAAGAGATTTATAGTATTATTTTTTATACTATAAATTTAAGTTAGATTCCATTAAATTGAGCTCTAATTATGTTTTGATTTTTTATCAAACATTTTGAACTCATAAGAATATACAAAGAAAAGAAAATTTGAACAAAAAAAAACCAATATAACATGTAATGATTAAATTGAGAAATAACAAAGTGCAATGATCAAAATGAAAAAAAAAACATTATTCACCGAATAGTTCCATCCACAATGCAAATGTATGGTAATATATAGTACAAAAATTTACCAAATAGTTCCATCCACAATGCAAATGCATAATAATATATAGTACAAAAACAATATTTATTGTATAACAAGTTTGAGTTGCAATTAAGATGTTGCGGTAGTATGACTTTTGGATCAATAAACCACAACCTCTATATAATCACTAGATAGGTGAAAAACAAAAGTTTTAAAAGCACTTACGAGGGAGGTGAATTAGGAGCTTAATTTAAGATTTAATATCTTAATTTTTTTTATTCTTTAACCCCTCAAAATGCCAAAACTAAGGTTCAATATTCTTTTTTTGTATGCTAAAATTTTTCCTTGATATATATCCTATACTTTGTTGAAATAACCAATCATACATATGTATAATTATTCAATGTATAGGTGCATAAAGTAATAAAGATAGTGAGTGAGAGAGACACATCAAATTTATGATGGTTTGATCAATCTTGCCTACTCCACTAATTGAGTCATTGTTCAATTATTCACTAATCACTCATGATCTACTTGTGAGTGAGACTTTACCAATAATCTAATTTTTTTATGAGTTTAAGAGTAAAAAACCCTGCACTCATGATCTTTTTTAAGACATAAGATCTTAACATTTCAATATCTCACAACTAAGATTTTTTCAAGTGGTTTTATTGTCACTTACACTTTCATAATGGATAATATCTCACAAATATTTATCACACCTCATACTAATAAGAAGATTACAATGAATTAAACTCAAGTTTTTATAAAAAGTAATCAATAACACACGCGCCAACTATTCTGCACTACATGTGTACTCTAACCTATTATATTTGTTTTGTAAACCCCCGGTTAAAAAAAAACATTTAAACCAGAAATGATACATGTCAATTTGAAATATAAATGGAATATTTCTAAGTAATTAGAAATAAAACTTTAGGGAGAAAGATGTTTATGTTCAATAATTTAAAAGGGGGTCGAGACCGAGTATCGAGTTAAATGAAAAATACTAAACTAGACATAAGAGCATTATGGTAAATAAGAATATCCTAACCTATAAATACATGTTTTTTTCTTCTCCTTATAACCGACAACGAGAATAGAGAGAGGGGGGGAGATAAGGGTTTTGATTTTCTTTCTTTAAATCCTTAAGAAAAACACAAAAAATAAGTTAAATTAAAGTGGTTAAGAGAGTTTTTGATGGATTAAGAGGAGGGATTCAAGCTTTTCTAGAGTTTTTATGCTTGGAAAGAGAAAGTTGAAATTAGAAAGAGAAGGAGAAAAAAAAGGTGAAGAAAAATGGTTTTTCTTTGCAAATTTCTTCTTGAATTCTTGTTAGTAAGAGGCAAGAATTACTCTTACATTGATTAATTATGATGCTCATGCGTTTTGGAACTTGGCATGTTGTGATTTAGTGATGAAAAATTGAGTTGAACGTGTTAGGTTGTTTTAATTGATGATTTTGCTTTAGAAAAGAGCTCTAGGTATAAAAAAGATCGGGTCAAGTGGAATTAACACAAAATTGAAGAAAAACTGATGCCTTATTTACATGGAAGTTTCAAGGTTAGTGAATTAACTGATGTTTACTCATATTTTTTTCGTTGTTTTTTTTTTAATTTTATCCTTCAACATTAGATTGTTCGATAATTGAGATTTGTGATTCTATTCACTTTGCTTTCAAACATGGTTGCTCTAGTATCATAACTATATCAAAGATTTTGCATCTTAATCTAAGTGGGCTTATATCAAGGTTTTTTTTTTTTTACTTTTTTTAATTATATTTTTTCTTGATTTTTATTTTGCAACATTTTATTTGCTAAAGGTTGAGTTTCTGCCTTTTCCTTTTATTTTATATGGAGTTATTATATTTTCATTTGATTTATTTGGAATTAGTCTTCAAACCTCTTTTCCTGCTTTTCTTTTTATGAGATTATCTCAATCTTATGTTCATGGTCACAAAATCTGCGAGTTAACTTGGTTCAACTAAGGGGTTTTTTTTGTTTTTTTTTAAATTTTTTTTTAGTTTCACCCTTTAACATTAGATTTTTTTATACTCCGGATGGACTCAAATCAGGTTTTTTAATTTATTTTTGTTATTATTTTTTATTAGTTTATTTATTGTTGTTGTAATTTTTATTTAAATTATTAATTGAGCTAATGACTTGAATTTTTTTTAAAAAAATTCTTAATATTTTTATGTTGAATTTTTTAACTAACACATGTAATACATGCAATAGATCCAGTTAATGCTAAACCATTTAATAATTATCAAGTTGTAGTAATTTTCACAAGTTGACTCGTAAAATTATATATTTTTATGAGTTAATTTATGCTAACCGTGCTAATTCACTCCAAAAACTTAAAAATTAAAGAAATTAAATTAAAATTAGATAAAATCAATAAAAACAGGTGAAATAGGATAAAATTGGATAAAATAACGAGTTTAAAACCGGTTTTACGATTTCAACAAAATAAAACATATATAGCAGTATTCTAGCCCTCCACATCAGCATCAGCCAATAGCCACACACCACATACAACATTTACCCTAATCTCTTTCTCTCAGTCTCAGGCTCTCTCAACAATTAACCAGCTACTGTGAGATCGGCGGCTTCCTCTTCATCAACAACACTCTCTTTTTTTTTCCCCATTATCAACGACTTTTCTAAGTAATGCAAGTTGTCAAGTTTTACTCATCTGAAGCAATCAACATCATATTCACCTGCTTCTTAATTGAAACAGGAAATAAGGGAACTGCGAGCTTTGGGTGTGGAGAGCAACATTATTGGTTACAACTCGAGCACTGCTGAGGCTCCTGATCAACAGCAAACTTTCATGGAAGCAGGTCTAAATGGCTGGTTTCAAAAGCCTATGACTTTTGAGATAATAACTCCATTTCTTTCTAATCTCACAAACATTAACTGATCTAGATTATCATGTAGAGAGATCTGCCAGTCGATCCATGAGCTTTATGCATTTACTTTTGTTGTTGTTATCTGAGCTTTTATGCATCCCAGTTGTTATCTACGGACTAATTCAACATTCTACTTAGTTTGTCCTCATGAAAATTTATCAGTTATTTTGTGTCTTTTCCAGAGGAAAGAAAAATTGTCATAAATGCTTGAAGAAAAAATAGATTTTGTTGCTGCAATGTCAAAAAGTTTACATTCTGTGTATACCAGGGAGTCAGGGACCATATTCCAAGTTCTTGGTTTAGGCCATTTGAAAACTTGCTGGTGATTTTTTTAGGAGAAGGTGGAGATCCAATAAAAGTTAAATTCTGGTTGAAGTTTGAAAATGGGAAGAAACTTAGATATGTGGAATGTAAATTGTGAGAGAATAGAGAGCGTAAAAACAGAAAAGTAATATAATTTTTTATATTTCAAATCATCAAGCAAAATTTAAATCTCCAGAAGTTTTAAGTGTTAGCTAGTGAAAATTTATGGATATGAATAATTATATTGAATTTTTAAATTATATATTTATTTTTATTTGAATTATATATTTTTAAGTATTTGAATTATGTATGAATTTTTATTTAAATTATTTATTTTAAAATAATTAAATTACATATAGAAAAAAAATTAATTTATGATTTTACGATTTATTTTTATAATCCAAGTTTATATTACATTTTTTATCCCATGTCAAAAATGTTTTTTTTTTTGACAACGTAACTGCATTAATTAATTAGGCCACTCGACTCGACTCAACTCAGACTCAAAAGGGATAATGAGTCTGTATCATCAAAATGAGTGGAGTGCGCAGTGAGGAAAGCAGCAACTGAAAAAAGTATAAAGCAACAAAGACAAAATTACAAAAAGCAGAGTCACTCCTCCCCTCCCCTCCCTTCCCTGTCCTTCCCTTTCTTCTCACGGAATCGTATTTTGCTTCGGCGTCTCTCTTCAGGTAAGCTTCATCCTTCACATCTTTTAGTACTGATAGACTCTCCTTCTCCCTCTCCTTTTTTTTTTCGTAACTTTTTAAATTACAGTTTTCTTTCTAATATACGCATCTCTGTGACCTTTCAAATTAGGGTTTATCTCCTCTCTTTGCCCATTTGGGTTCCGAATTTGACGCATGATAGTGTCTGCTAATAACTTATGTAGTATTAGTTTTTGTGATTTTTAAGGTGATGATATTAGTGACACGTATAAACTATACTGTTCTTTTGATGGGAAATAACAGGAAGCTTAGCTATGCCAGAACCATTGGTACCATTTATTGAATAACAGAAACACGATTGCAGGGAATGGGAGGTTGCTGTTGTTCTTCAAGGAAACCTCATTTAAACGGAACGCCCGTGTATTATTATGTTAGTAATATTTACTTTATCCTTACTCTCTACGTATATGTATATGATATCTGCCGGTCATGTTTGTTCTAGTAGATTTTGGTTGACATTAATGTTGTGTCATTGTGGTTTCTTGCTTCTGTTGAAGTGGATGTGGGTTCTTGCAGGGCGAAAGTTGTGCTTTTCGGAATTGTGCATAGGATTCGGAACTAGCTAGAGTTTTAGGATCTCTCTTTGAGGTTTAAACCTGGGTGGGGTTGTTATCATACAAGATGGCGTTTTTGGTTTTCCCCATTTGCTACAGTTTATCCTCATATAAATGTACTGCTATAGAGATAGTTTTGAAGTGGAGCTGGGGTTATTTAATGGCTGTTACACCTGTGAAATGTTACACTTTGGTGTTCAATCAGTTTGGATTGGGAAAGGAAAGGCTATTCTTGAGAATGTTTTATGCGATAATGGGAGAATTTTAGGGTCAACGTTGCACATATAGGGGACAGAACATGTTATAACTCAGTTGTTTTAGCCATGAATATAAGCTTAAAAACATGCCTCTAATTTTAGCTTTCTAATTCTTGCACTATTTCACAATCCGTTCCTTGAATGACAGCAAGTCAAATAGAGAAAAACCTTGATGCTGTTCAAAAGTGCCATTTGATTGATTGATTTTTGTGAATGATTGCTTAATTGAATTGTAATCTATAGGTTTGAGGGAGCTTTATTGTTGAGATTCTGTAAGAGAAATGATGTAAGATGCAATTATAAATAATTCTTAGAACAGACTGATACTCAAAGTTTGTATTCTGCACTTTTTGTCTACTCCATTCTACAATGACAGCCTAAAACTACTACCACTTCAAGCAAAATATCTTGAAAATGGGCTCATATAGGTTCTTTTGGCTAACAAAATATCATCTTGAAATTTATAACATCCTTGTGCAGTGTCCGCCAGCTTTGGAAGAGCATGTCTCCTTAACATCTCACAATGTTGCAGCCTCTGCATTCACTGCAGGTCTCCTTGTTGAATTGAATTTGAATACATCAACGCCTGATACTTTCCGCCCCCCTCCTGTGCCTCTGCCATATGATGTGGTTTTGGGATGTCCACAATCACCAGATTCTAAGTCTGTTAGGGAAATCATTAGTCGCAGTAGTTTTGAAACTTTGGCAACATGTGAAGATCTTGAAGAATTGGACTGCAAAACTCATGCTAGTTCATTTCTTTTCTCCCCAAGGAAGTCAGACGTGACAAAATTCCATGAACCTGTTGCATCAGCAACAGAAGAAGATGCTTGTCCGATATGCCTTGAAGGTGTGGTGGTGCCTTTTCTCATAGGAGATAAATGCTGTTTTCAATTTATGTTTTTACAGTTTTTCTGGATAAAGAGAAGTAAATCAAGGTCGTTCCTGAATTGATGTGTAGTTGTCCAAAAGTAACTAGTCAGCTTTGTCTGCTTGCATTTGCAGAGTATGACTTGGAGAATCCAAAACACATCACGAAATGCGAACATCATTTTCACCTTTCCTGCATTCTGGAGTGGATGGAAAGGAGTGACATCTGCCCCATATGTGACCAGGTTTGCCTCTTGTAAAATGACCTTATGTGCTGTCAGTGGATGATCTTAGTGCTCTCTTATTACCTATGAGATGATTGATGTAATCTGGAATTCCTTTTAAATAGCCGCTTTGTTATCCCCTTGAGGAATATGCTATTTAGTTGGTTGTTTCACATAAAAGATAGAAGCAAATATGAGGGAAAAAATTTACTCTTCATGCTTTTGTGGAATGACTCTACTACTCGCTATTGACTCATGGTTTTTTTATACATTTATTTGCACTCTGCTTTTTTATGTTACAGGAAGTAATAATTGACCACACCTACAATTAGTTGCTGTCTAATGCTTTTTGAGATGGAGGTTTTTTTGCTGTTTCAGTTAACAGCTTGCCAACTTTAGTGGGCTGCGGATGGTGTCAATTCTGTCTCACTGCTGGTTGGTACAGTGCCCACAGGTTCATTTTTAATTTGGTCTTGCTTGGTTTGAAGGGTCAAATTATCATTTTGTTTGGCTCCTCTTGAGAAGTTCAGTGGTAGTAAAGGAATGAACTTTTAGGACTATATGGAAACAGGTTTTCTTCTGTTTGTGCCTCTATATCCATGTTAATACCTCGGTTGCTAGTTATGAAATGGATCTGCAGATAAAACTACATGGTTGTTGGAGGGAGTACATGCAAACCATGTACCTTCAAGTTAAAAAGCAAATGGTCAGTGCTGTCTTCCATGTTGTTTTAGCATACTATATTTCTCTTTCTTTTGCATATTCTTTTCTATTTGCTTGTTGTATGCTGTGTATAGTCGTTCTTTTAAATTGCGTCTGTTAGTTTCTGGATGAATTCAGCATCTAGGAGTCGTTGAATGTATGGAAAGCGCATTGAACAATGAAAAGGTATACTGTGTCAATTCAGATTGACATGGCATTAGATGCATGCCTACTGTTTAATTTTAAGAAAAAATCTTGTATCATCCCCTAAGATGCTTGCTTCTGCATATCAATTCCTTGTATCTTTCAATTGCCTGATCACAGATTTATAAGCTCCTCCCATTCCTTGTAACTGGTATTATATAAGAATTGTAATACCTTTTCTATCTACGATCTTCTTTGGGAAACTAAGT
>Ga0325403_1001182_pt1 | contig 21254 bp, 14 predicted proteins | sample PopdelMetagenome_19_FD_205665 | JGI IMG/M metagenome (GOLD analysis project Ga0325403, IMG submission 205665) | Populus deltoides microbial communities from Bellville, Georgia, United States - Xylem-PdKOR-R4 | ecosystem: Host-associated > Plants > Phyllosphere > Stem > Wood/Secondary xylem... | reverse complement strand
TTTTTTTTGTTTTTAAAATTTTTAAATATATTTTGGACATAATATTTTGATTTTTTAACTTGTTTTAATAATCAAAAGATGTTTTTTAATAGAAATAATAATTTCAGTTAAAAACTTTATATTCACTAAAATAAATAAAAATTTATTAATAAGAAAATTTATCTTGAATTTTTTTTAAAAAATCATATTTATTTTTAATAATATTATCAAAGAATTTATTAAGACTTGAATATTTTTATTATATTAAAAAAACAATTATCCTCCAAGACATAATACAAGCATACAAATTAGTTTTAAAACTATAGCGGAAGTAAAAAATATATGTGACTAATCCTTTATTTATTCATTTTTTATTGTAGTCAAGTTTCAAAATCATGGTCAAGTCTCAACTGAAGAGCTAAAGCTAGAAAGAAAATAGTAGTATTTAAGATCGGGTTACAATTGTAATGGAATAACGGAATATGGTATTATACGTAATTATATAAAATTACCAAGAAGGATTTATAATTTTAAGAATTGGGACCGTGTGTGTACTGTGTGCGTCACAAACCCCTTGTAAACCCTTGTGGCTGTTAGAAGTTAGAACCCTAAAAAAGATCCACAGTCTGTCTTTCCTCTTCCTCCCAAAAGGAGAGAAACTAACCAGTAAGTCGTCAAAAAGAGAAAGGGAAATAAAATAAAATAAAAGAATGAGTGAACAAGAAAGCAGCAGTGATGAAAGAATGAGCAGTGAAGAAGAAGAACAACAACAAAAGGAGGAGGGATTTTCATATTGGAATTTGAAAGATGTGGAAAGGGGTCAACTGCCACCACATATCCGAAAACAAGGAACTCGTGTTTATTGCAAACCTGATGCTCCTACTAATGTATTTCTAACCCACCCTTTTTATCTTTTCTTCTAAAGACTCAAGCTTTGGTAGAAATAATCATCGTTATAGGATAGGAGTTAGTTTGAGGTTAATACAGTTTATTATAGCTTAATTTAGCTCACATGATTGTATCTTGAAGTTTATTAAGTTTTTAACTACAGCCCAGTTGCTGGACTTTGTTGCTGCTATGTTTGGAGATGGGAAATTGATGGTTATTGCTTTTAATGAACATAGCACTATTTGCAGTGCGTTTATCATGTTATCTCATTTGATTTGGAAAGGAAAAGAGGGAAAATTGGAATGGTTAAGTTTATTTTAATTGAGTTCTTCGGTTTTATTTGTCTCTTTAAGTGCTTATATTTTTTAGGATTTTGGTTTCTGCAGACTGAAACTTTGCAATATTCTGGTTCCTATGCGTCAATGGGAGTAGATAATAGTTTACGATTAGATTCTTTCCGTGAAAACTTCAGAATTAAGGTAATTGCACTGGATAAGGATAAAATGGAGTTTGATATGATTGGTATTGATGCAGCAGTTGCCAACGCTTTTCGGAGGATTCTCATATCTGAGGTGTGTACGCTATGCCTAGTTCTGGGGATTATATTCTTGTAGATAGACAGTGATGAAAGCTTGATTTTTAGTTAGTTATTCTGCTGTTCTTTTGTAATAATTGATATCCACTTTTATAGATCATTTATCCTTTTCTGTTTTTGCACATTGGGGGATGATCAGCTGTCAAAGTTTCTTAAACTCTTGTCTGAACATGTTGACGTGACGAAAATTGCAAATTTCTTCTAATCTGCATTTCCTCAGATTTGTTGTTGATAGGTGCTTGGTTGCAGTGTTTAGTACCCCTAAAAAATTATAACTTTGGACAGACTCTTAGATTAGATGGTTCCTGGAAATGTGCTTGACTTATAAGCATATTAAAGCCATCCACGGACAAAATGGAACATTTAGTAATGTTTAAAACAGCACCGTTCTATCATGAGAAGCTCTCATTACGTTCATGTCAATGGATAAAGTTATCCTCAGATTTGTTGTTGATAGGTGCTTGCTTGCAGTACTTAGTACCCCTAAAAAATTATAACTTTAGACAGACTCTTAGATTAGATGGTTCCTGGAAATGTGCTTGACTTATAAGGATATTAAAGCCATCCACGAACAAAATGGAACATTTAGTAATGTTTAAAACAGCACAGTTCCTTATCTCATGAGAAGCTCTCCTTACATTCATGTCAATGGATAAAGTTATATCATGAGTAGTAGTGGATTGTGGAAAATAGTTTTCACCTTTTTCATTGTATTCTATTTTTGGTTTCACTAGTTGTTTCCCTGCTGATAAATTTGAATTTCCTAACTGTAGGAATGGAGTTAACTCTCTCTCTCTCTCTCTCTCTCCATCTATCTTGTCTGAATTTTGATTTACGATATTGATAGTTTGTAAATTCATGTCTTGTGCATTATCTCTTGTGCGTAAAGCTTGTCGATTGATGGAAATGATGGATTTTGGTTTTATTCTCTGTATGTAGGTTCCCACAATGGCTATTGAAAAAGTCTTCATTGCAAATAATACATCTGTGATCCAAGATGAAGTGCTTGCCCACAGATTGGGTCTCATTCCCATCAAGGTTGACCCTAGGCTGTTTGAATATCTTTCAGGTTTGACTCGTATTTCATTTACATGATAATTTTTTTTTATACAAAAGAGGGAAACAATTAACCTCTGCATTGTTTAGGAACTTAATGGACTTTCCTTCTTTTTTCTCCTTTTCTTCTTACCTGAAGCAAATGATACACCAAATGAAAAGAACACTATTGTCCTCAAACTCCATGCTCGCTGCAATCGGGGCCAGCCTCGCTGTTCAGGTAACTGGTACTTTGTATATTTCAATTAAAGCCAGTGATTTTCTTACAATATTTTGTAGTGAATTGATTAATAATTAGTTGTCCTCTTTCCAATAGTTGGTAGCTTAACTTGATGATATAAAGCCAGTGATTACTTTGTATAATAGTTGGTACCATTATGGTCATTATAATGCAGTGTATTCTCAAGAATTGAAGTGGTTACCAAATGGAAGTGAGTTTGCTAAAGAATCTGAAAAACCTGATTCCAAACCAAGTACCTATACTTCATTTAGTTGCGGCCAAGACTCCCTGCCAGAATTTGCAGGCAATCCAATTTCCACGGTAGAAGATATTATACTTGCCAAACTGGGCCCTGGACAAGTAAGGTTTTTTCATGTTTGGTTGGGTGGTGTTAATTTATCTTTTACATCTTCATGTAACATATTTGGAAAGGAAGTTGTCTAAACTTCAATGCTGAAAGCCCAAAGGGTATAAATTCTGGCAGATTGTGCTGAAAGAACAAAGTGATGTGTGATTGACGGATTGGATACATGCTATTGTGGTTTGTGGAATAAAGTATGATATTGAGCTTGGTAACTGTGGTATTTGTGATGCAGGAACTTTTTAATAATTTTCTTATCAGTTTTGGTTTTCTTATTTAATTTAGGATTTCTTGTGTTAGTCAGAGTTTTAGCTGTTATGTGATTGGTATGTGACATATAGTAAGAGGTTACTTTTCCTGCAATCATTAGTATTAGGGTTTTAACTAGCGCAAATAGGATGTTAGAATTATTTTTGTGGACATTTTGTTTTGCTATTTTATCAATCTATTCGGATTCTAGAGGTTTCTCATGAACCCTAAACCCTATTATCTTGTTCTAGCTTCAATTTTCTTCTACTTTTAGCCATTATTCTGCTGTGATTTTTGTTTTCTACTGTTTTCCTCTCCCCACCCTACTTCTTTTTGGCTATTGAACTTCCAAAGGCATAGCACAAAAGATTTTTAAAACCAAGAACTGCATTTCAACAATCCTATTAGACCAAGCATATGATCAATGGGTGCTTCCTTTCTAGATTACATTTCCAGTAAGCATATCCAGACTTCTGAAGCGATTGAATAAACAGAAAGTAGTAGCATTCTAATCCAAATATAGTTTGAAAGTGGGAGGGGTTTGTTAGCGACTTATCTACGATACTAAGGATCCCAATAGGAGCATGTTTTAAAATGAGACTGGTTTCTTGGATGCTTGTGGTCTTTTGGGTTTGGTCTTCTTCAGCCATTTGTGTTTCATTCTTTGATTTCCTACGAATCCAAGATAACTTTAAAATTTTAATTGCTGGTGCATTCTGTTGATAGAAACATTTTCAAGCTACCAACCTAGGTTAAATATTTTCGGATTTGATGTTTTGCTGACAAAGACCAATTGATTTATGTAATATAAAGCTTTTCACTCGTCTAGAAATCCATGACTATTGATGCACTTCCCTCTTTCTTTTTTTTTCCATTGGAATCCAAATATGCTGGTGAGCACAACATATTTGAGTTTCTGGAAGTTTTTGCATATTGTTTCTTTTTCTATCAAAGGTCTTTCTTGCCTGTTACTAGATTGCAGGTGCAAATACTGAAATGTCTGATCATTTTACAGGAAATTGAACTAGAAGCTCATGCTGTCAAAGGAATGGGAAAAACACATGCAAAATGGTCTCCTGTGGGGACTGCTTGGTATCGGATGTTTCCTGAGGTGTGAAGATATCTTGTTCTCTGATTGTTTTTATCAATGCAACCTCCTCCCCCCCTTTCCCCTTGCATATTATTGTAACATTTTGAACACTTCTTCCTTCCTTGTAGGTTGTATTACTGGAAAACATTAAAGGTGAGGATGCGGAAGAACTTATAAGGAAGTGTCCAAGTGGTGTATTTGATATTGAAGACACTGGCAATGGTAAAGTGATTTTGTCTTCTTTATCCTTTCTTTCTGGACAACTTTCTGTGCTGCATAGTTTCCATTAATTTCATTAGAATATAAAATAACACTTCCATCTCTGTTTTTGCTTTCTTGAGTATCCCTGATGAATGATTTGGTTGTTTGACAGCTAAGAAGAAGGCAATTGTAGCTGATTCACGAGCCTGCACATTGTGTAGGGAATGCATAAGAGGGGGTGAAAAGTGGGAGAACCGTGTGGCACTGCACCGTGTTAAGGATCATTTCATATGTAAGTGATGAGGTGTACATGCTTTTAGCAATCTAGTTACCATTAAACTGTGAATATAAGCTTCTTGTGATTGTTTGAAGAATGCAGTGAGGGAAATTATGAGCAATATCAAAACAAAGTAAACTATTCTGATTAGTTTGATACCAATTAAATTTACTGCTAAATATTTTTTCTATACAAGAATAGTTAGAGAACCTCAGGAGCTTTGCCTCGGTGGATTAATTGTTGCTTGAAGTTGTAACGACATACATCACCTTCTGGTGGAAAATCAGTATTCTATTACTTGAGTTCAGATTGCAGATCAAATATTTCTCGTTAAAGTTCAAGCTCAATTGGAAACAAGCTTAAGTCTCCAGCTCTTGTCCTTGCAGGACAACGGACTAAATATATTAGCTCTATTATAGTTTTATTGAAGATCCTGTACTTGAGATATTCAGAGAACTTTCTTTTAACTGAATTAGAACTCCAAAGAAGGAAACTGGTTAATTTTACAGTAATTGTCCTGATGATCCTGGCTTCCAGATTTGGAAAGATCCATAATGTCATGAGATGGTCATGGTTTTGAATTTAATAGACCAAATTTTATATGTTGCCAAACCGTTTTCAACTCACTGGTTTTTGATATAGTCCCCTGGATAGAGAGGTTTTTTATATATTGCAATCTATAGTAACGAATATGTTTTGAATTCATCACTTTAGCTAAATGAAATATTTTGAACTTCCAGTGCTAAGCCTATAAATAATTCTGCAACCAAGAGCCTGAAAGGCTGCTTGAGCGTTATGCTGTCTAAGCAGCTCAGGAGAAAAAGTTGTGCTGCTATCCATTTACTGGAGTTCTGTCACCGTGGTTCATGATGCATAAGTTCGTCTGTGACCAATTTTGAGTAGAGTTTATGTTGTCAAATTTTTGTACAAGGCAGATGAAATTGTCCCTCTTGTTTATCAGTATTTATTTTTGATCTTCATTGTAGGTGGATAAAATTGCTTGAATTTGAAATTTATTAATTTTGAGAAGATCTGTACTAATTTTGCTTGCTCTTTCCCACTAGTTACTATTGAATCAACTGGAGCATTACCTCCTGAAGTTCTCTTTACTGAAGCTGTGAAGATCTTGGAAGCCAAGTGTGAACGTGTAATTACCGAGCTCTCTTGAGGCCTTCTTCTCGTTTCCATTTTTTCTGGAGTAGATGCTGATGAAGAGGTGTTATTTAATGTTGTTTACCAAGCTTGATTACTCTCTCTCTCTCAATTTTGGAATTCGAAACCTTTGCAAAGCCTTTTAAGTAAAAGCCTCAGTTTCTGCATAGAAGCTTTGTTACTGATACCACATGGTTATGCAGTGTGAATGTTGAATAGCTGAACTCTTTCAAGGCCAAGCTTAATTGAATTCCGTGGCCGAGTTTCAATGTATAGCTGGGATTTTACTTGAATGCATCCTATTTACTTGAAGCAGCTTCTTGGTGCCTAATCATAACAGGTTTAAGACGGGAAAACTATACAGCTCCATCAACAGTTTCATAATTATTTTTGGTCATTAATTTATGTTATGGAATACAAAATTCCATTTATGAAATGAAAATAACACCATTAATTACTGTTATAATAACGCATTTTATGTCCCTTGATTTTCGAACATGGAAAGAGAGAATAAAAAACATTTAGTGGGTGAAATGATATGAAGGAAGGAACGGGGGATAAAAAAAAAAAAAAAAGAGAGAGAAAAGAGATGAGCAAAGAAAAAAGAAAAATACAAAAGTTGGTATGATCCAAGCTAGGGGAACAAATCATATCTATGCCTAATTGACCATAAAAATAATTATAATAATCATGAGAAGATAAAAAAACTTTAAAGGCAAGTTAAAGAATTAATGATAACAAAATGATGCATAAAGAAAAGCATGAGTTCATATGTAGTTTTAGTATTGTTAGTACCAAAGAAGGATGAGATTTAGAGGATGTGTATTGATTGTCAAATCATCAACAATATTACAGTAAAGTATAGATACTTAATTTGTAAATTTAATGATATGCTAGATGAATTGCTTGAATCTTGTAAGTTTTTTAATATTGATTTGAAAATTAGATATCATCAACTAAGAATGAAAGAAAGAGATGAATGAAAAACTGTTTTTAAAACTAAATATAGTTTGTATGAGAGGTTAGATATGCCTTTTAGGCTTACTAATGCACCTAGTACTTTTATCAGATTAGTTAACCATGTTTTGTGCAATTTCAAAGTTAAGCTTTTTATGGTTTACTTTGATGATATTTTAACTTATAATAAGAATTTAGAGGAGCATAGTGAACATTTAAGGAATGGATTGATTATTTTGCGAAAACAATGTTTATATGCTAATATGAAAAAATGTGACTTTTGCATGGAAAAAATTGTAATTCTTAGATATATTGTTAGTGCAAAATGTATTGAGATGTATAAAGAAAAGGTTGTGGTTATTTAAGAATGGTATACACCTAAGTCAATCATTAAGACAACAAGGTTTCACAGTTAGGCTAATTTTTAAAGGAAATTTGTTAAGGGTTTTAGTACTTTAGCCGCATCTTTAACTGAGATAGTTAAGCTCAATGAGGTACTTAAGAGCATTATGTTTAACTATGATAAATTTCTAAGCTACTTCTAGAAGGTTTTGTTGGGGAAATTAGAAACATAATTGTTATTTTCTACTACTTGTCATCCATAAACAGATGGTCAAACTAAAGTAGTTAATAAGATTTTAAATATATTATTAAGAACTATCGTTCAAAAGAATTTAGAAAATTAGGAAGATTGTCAATTATTTATTGAATTTACTTATAATAGAAGTGTGTATTTTACTACTGATTATTCTCATTTTGAAATTGTCTATGACTTTAATCCTTTGGATTTTTTTTCTTTATCTATAGCTGAAAAAATTAGTTTTGATGGCAATGAAAAAACACAGGTAGTATAGGCTCTCCATGAGAATGTCAGGAGACAAATGCAAATAATAATAATAATAATGAACAATATGAATTCAAAGCTAATAAAGGGAGAAAAGGTTATTTTTTTTTAACTAGATGATTGAATTTGGGTGCATATAAAAAAAGAAATGTTTTCTAAACAAAGAAGATCTAAGTTGATATCGAAAGGAGATGGACCATTCCAAATCCTTGAAAGATTTTAATTATAATACTTGTAAAATAAATCTACTAGATGAGTATGATGTTATAAAATGGATCTACTAGATGAGTATGGTGTTAATACTACTTTTAATGCCTTTTTTTTTTATCTCTCTTTGTTTGATATAGGTGATGATTTTAGGTCGAATCCTTTTAAAAAGAGAAAGGATGATGCGATCCAAACTACACCAAATGATCTATAAGAAGTTCCAGTTGGGCCAATTACAAGATTAAGAACAAAAAAGCTTAGAGATACATTCAATGAGCCTATTTAGAGCATTTAGGCCAAGGTGAATTTCAAGAAAGGCTACAACTTCAACAAATGATGATCATATCTTATTCAAATTAATTCATGCACAAAAGGGGCTTAATTCATGCACAAAAGGGGCCTAATCCATCTATTTCATAGGCTGACTAATTTTGGCGGTTATAAACTTATTTTTTCTAATGCACAGTCTTACTCTAACAAGTATAATTTTTTATCAAATTGTTGGACCAGGCTAAATTTCATCAGAGGTTTCTAGAGGTCTCTGTTCTATATTGGACTAAAATTGAAGGGCAATTATACATCGGGAAGGCCTTGCGATAAGGTCTAGAAGTTACTGTGTAGGAATTGTATTAATTTCCTAGTTGATTTAGAATTCTTTTTCCTATTTTATTTAAACTCTTTTATTATTTTTCTAGTATTGTTTAAAACGCTTTTACGTATTATGAATAGGGTTATTTGGCTTGTATTTATACTTTTTTTTTTACATACTTTGATTTTAATAATTATTATTGTGCGTGTGAGGTTTTGCTCATACTTTTTGGATCTTCATTAAACTATTCTGACTTATCAAAGAATTGACCAAGGTTCATGATGTCTTTTATACTTCTCGTTTGCGTCTCTTTATAGACATTAAGTGAGGGTTCAATTATTTATAGTCTTGATGTCTCGGTATAAGTTATCGTTGTGTCAAGCTCAATTCCAAACCTGATTTTAGTTTTCTTAGAAATAATTGATTTGATAATGAGTTTCTAGATGTATATATCCTTATAGATTGCATCAAAAACCTTATTTAAAAACAACTATCTTATCCACAACCCTTTTTTCACTGAAATCTAGCATCACAATGACTGTCACCTTTCTTTTCTCCATGTTACCACCATAAATGACCCCACCTTTCTTCACCACTCAATCTAAACGAACCAACACTATGACCGTAAATTTTCTCCTCGTTATCATAACCCAATTTTTTTACCTTATTTTTAAAATATTTTTCCAAAAAATCTAAAAATAGTGAAAAAATAGCATAAAAATAAAAAAAATCTTTTTTTATGCATTCACGTCATTTTTGTCATTTTCAATGTCTTTTCAAAAGAATCCAAAAATTAAAAAAATTATTTTCAATGTGTTCAACTATTAACACACTCATTTCAAAATCATTGATTAATTTTTTTCATCAAATTGACATTGATGTTGCCTTTCTAAAAAAAAATCAAAGTACAAAAGTTAGAAAAATTAAAAAAATTAAAAAATAGAACATAGGGATCAAAGTGCAAAGCAAGAAAATGGAGGGACCAAGATAAAACCAAGTTACTTGGTCACCAAGTTGTTTTGGGACCAAGCACTTAGAAGAAAAGGATAAAAGTACTTTAACTATAAATAATATCAAAAATATCAAAAAAAAGAAGGAGTGAGGGAAATAAAAACCTAGAGAGGACCCATTAAAAAAATATACCATAAAAAAAGGAGAACTCTCTCTCTCAGACACCTAAAACACTCTAGACTTTTTTTTTTTACAAGCCATCACCCTTACATAAGAAAAAAAAAAAACCTCTTAGAAGACATAAATCAATGTCTCCCTCATGCTCTCCCTTCATGTCAAAATCAAAACACACAAAAACCAAAAATCTCTTTTTTCTCTCTTTCCTTTATTCATGGGCTAGATAAATAAATGGGCTAGCAAAAGATAATATTTATGGTCTAAAGAATTATTTATAACAAACCCAAAATCAAGTTCATAATAGGTTAGAAAAAAAACTTAAACCAAAGGCCAGAATAGGTTAGCAAAAAAGAAAACCCAAGCTCTAAAGCCCAATGTCTGATCTTATAACTATGCTGAGCAAAGCCAAGTCAATCCAGAGGGATAAATAAATTTATTGGAAAAAATAACTCTATATGTATTAAAAACTTATTTTATAACAAACCTAAACTTAAGTCCAAAATAAGTTGCAAAAAGAAAACATAAGCCTTGAGGCTCGAGCTTGTGACTATGCTTAAGCCAAAATATACTTTTTTTAGGCTCAATTATAACTCTTCAACTTTCCACTATATAAATTATAGAACAAATATTGTATTTTTCTTATATGGGATAAAGGGTTTTAAATCTCACCAAAACATGTGAATCAAAGATTTTTGGAGATCAGTTTCTCATTCATCCATATTTTATTTTTATCATGTTAATGTTTCATATTAAAAAATTATCATTAGAGGATAATTTACAATGAAGTTTTTAACCCTAAAAGTAAGTGGACTCCACTTTTAATTTGACATCAAATGATCTCATTAACTATGTTTTAAAAATAAATTCTTAACAATTTCCCATATGAAAAGAAATTTTTTTACTAGTATATAAAAACTCAAAGATTTGTATAAAGATAATAATTTGATATGTTACTATATCAATGTAAATAGTTTTTAGTTTTGAGGCTTTTTTGGTGAAATACTATTGGATATTCTTGGTTAAATAGTGAATGTGATGTCTTAAACTATTTAGTCTTTTATGTAAATCAAGACAGTAGTACTTACATGGTTTTCTATCTAGAGATTTCCTTTGATTCTTTATGTTATGTTTATTTTGGCTCTGAATAACTTACATATTCATGATTGCTTTAGAGAATTTAAACTTTAATAAACTCTAAAAAAGACAATCATATTTTTCACTTATATAGGTGATCTTTAAAAGTTTCTATTATACTCCACTTGGTATACAAAGATATGAAAATCACTAATGGCCATAATCTATATTAGGGACCTTATTCTTCAACACTATGGTGACTCAGAGATAGAGTGTGTCTCTTTGATAAGTAACTGGTCTATTTCTGCAGGTCCTTTTCTCGCCCATGTATATGATTTTTTCAGGCCAGTTGGTTCCACAGTATCATGGAGTCGAGTCGTCTGGGAACAGTGGTCCTTGGCCAAATACAGTTTCATACTTTGGTTGGCTGTCATTGGTAAACTTCGAACCCGTGACAGGTTGTGGTTCATCCCTTCTGACCCTACTTGTGCTTTCTGTCGGTGTGAGGAAGAGTCTCATGCTCATCTGTTCTTTGCTTGTAGCTGGACGGGTTGCTTGTGGGCTAAGATCAAATCTTGGCTTAGAATTGGCAGAAGGAGGTTGATCCTCAACAAGTCACTTCACGGGTGAAACTCCAAGAGATCCAATTTAGAATTTCAGATGCGAAGAGTCTCCTTGATTATCACGGTGTATCTTATCTGGGAAGAAAGAAAGAAATGGGTTTTCTTTGGAAAGTCTAGAGGAGTCGATACAGTGTTCAGGGGTTTTCAAATCTTGTTTTATATCGTGTTCCATTTTCATGAAAAAGATCACCTTCACTTGGCTGTTAGGTGAACATTTTGGATGGTAGGCTACAGGTCTTATCTTTGGATAACAAGAGGTATTGCATTCTATTTGTTGTAGTCTGCAACTGTTCGTCAGGGTTCTCTGCATGGTTGCTATTCAGTTCTTCATGGCCAATCGATCTCATGCATATTGTTTCGCTCTCTAGTTTGGCTTTGCATGGTGCAGTTTTAGGCGTGCATGGTGAAGGGTTTGTTATGCATGTAAATTTTTGTGCTTAGAATTATTGTCGGGCCCGCCATTAGTTTTGCATCCTCTCTGTTGTTGGTGCCCTTGGTTTCTCCACGTGACTACATGGCTCATGCATCCTCCACGTTCCTCCGGGTGACACGTGGTCTTCAGCAAATGGCTTTGGGGCTCCTGTGTTAAGGGAGTTAGGTATCTGTTTATGGTTTGTTTTATTGGTCTGTTGATGACATCTGCTTTCCTCGGTTATCCTTGGCACCTATAGTCATTGGGTTCCTGAAATAATCAATGGCCTGTTTTTTTAGGTTGTATTTTATCTTTGTGCTAGCTAGGAGCCTGTTCCCATTGGCTTGTCCTGTACAGATGTAATACTGGCTTGCTGGTTTTCCAACTAGTCTATCTTTTTGATGTATAAAATTCTAACATTTGATAAAAAAATATATATATATATATATGAAAATCACTAAGAGCACAACTCATCATTTATCATACTGCAACTAACATCTTTTTCATCATAGAAATAAGCATGAAATAATAACTTCTAAGTGTTATTGAAAATATTAATGACCTAATTTTCCTTTTGAACTTAGATCTTAAGATCTCTAATCAATTAGGTAGGGTTGTCATCATTATATCATTCATCTTTAAAGGCTTTAAACCTATCTATCTTGAGAAATTATCCACGAGCTTTCTCAACAAACTTTTAATTAATAGACCTGTAATATTTTCATTTGACTTTATATAATTAATGGAAATTATTCCATTCGACGGTAAGTGTTTAAAAATATTATGTTTATGATGTATATGTCTAGACTTACAATTATACATACTATTTTGGTCAATATGAAATACCCTCTAAGATATTCCAAAGTCACCCGATTTCCTCTCTGGCTTTATTTAAAGTAATAAACTATTATTCTATTGTAGATCTTATGATACACATTTTCTTAAAGGATTTTCATTATACAACTACTCAATTGAGAGTGAAGACTTATTCACTACTGAATTTGAAATCCTTAATATTAGATATTCAATTCTTATCACTATACTCTTTTAATATCATTGGGTATCCAGTATAGTATCGAACATAGTCTAAGATTTTCTTAAATATTTGAGTACCATATTTATTGCTTTTTAATGATTAATATTTGGATTAATGGTAAAAAAACTTAGTTTACTAATTAAGTATGAGATATTTAGTCTTATGTAGTTCATAACATACATCAAGCTTCTAATTATCAGAGAATATTCTAGCTAGTTTATTCTCTTAACTTATTTTTAGACAAATGTGCACCTACGTCCATTGGTGTTTTGACAGTGCTATTGCTACCTTTAAAACATTTATTAAGAATTTTCTAAACATAATGAGATTGAAACAATATTAATCCATCAAATATTCTAGTAATTTTTACTCCTAGTATGACATCTATAACACACCCAAATGTTTTTTATGCCAAACTTATTAGTTAACAAATTCATAATAGACATGGCCATATGATCATTGCTATCTAAAATTAGCATTTCATCCATATAAAGAAATATAATGACATAAACTTTATCTTTGTTTTTTATATAAATATATTTATCAACGTCATTGATTTTAAACTCATTTGAAAACATAACTTTATTAAATTTTCCATGTCATGGTTTAGGTGCTTATTGCAAATCATATAATGACTTGACAAATTTATAGAATTTTTTGTTTTAGCCTTTAACAACAAACCTCTTAAGTTTTCCATATAAACCTTTTTGTCAAGGTCACCATCTAAGCAAAAAAAAAATATTTATTTGATGTATTTCAAGTTTGTCAATGGTTAAGATGGCTATTAATATTTGTATGAAATTTATTTTTGACACTTCTTAATATGTATCAAAATAGTTCACACCTTCTTATTTGTATGAAATTTATTTTTGACACTTATTTAACAAGAAGTTTCCATCAACTTTTATTTTTGTTTTGAAGATCCACTTATATCCTAATGGTTTGCTTCCAGGTTAAAGACTCACTAGTTCTCATGAATGATTATTCACAATGGATTTAATTTTATTATTGAATACCTCCTTCCAACAGAAAGCTTCATTATAAGACACTGCCATTGAAGAGGTTCAAGATTTATTTTCTAACATGTTAGAAAATCAAGATCAAGTCTTTTGTTTATTTTTTCCTTTTACTTATTATAGTCTTAACTTGAATTCATAATCTTCCGTTAATGATGACTACTTGAGATAAATTTAATCGGTTTTTTAAGTAAACAATTTTTTTGTGCTTTATTAAATGGAAACACATCTTTAAACAATGTATCATTCCTTGATTTTATTATTGTATTAGAATAAATGTTCTTAATATTTGATTTATGTACAAGAAATTAATATATACTATGCCTTAGTTTTATAAGCATATACGATAAAAACACAATTCACAGTCTTAGATCCTATCTTGATAGTTTTGGGATTAGATACTGCCACTTTTACAAGACAGTCTTACATTTTAAGATATTTATATGAAGATCTTTTACTTTTCTATAATTCTTATGGTGTATTTTTTAAATTTTATAGGATACTTTATTAAGTATATAATTGGCAGTTAGAATTGTCTTCCCCCACAAGTTCCAAGGTGTTCTCGAACTTATCAATATAGCATTCATCATTTCTTTTAGTGTTTAGTTTTTATATTTTATGATGTTATATTTTACAAGAGAATTTTGTATGTTTTCAATGTGGAACATGAGATTTTAAGTTTTAAAAATATAAGTCAATCATGATTCTTTTAGATAAATTTTTCATTTACTTATGATTTATTTTAATAATATTAATATTTCATGTTAAACAACTTTTGTTGAATAATTATTTTCAATAAAAATTTAAACCCTACTTTTAATTTTATCTTAAATATTCCCATTAATTATATTTTTTAAAACAAATTAAAGAGTGATGATGGTACTTATAGCTACTCACGTAGAATTATGAAATGCTTGTTCGGCTATGGTGGTTGGGCTTAAGCCCTTGTCTTTGTGTATTATGTTAAGCATGATCGGGAGCCACAACAGGTTAGAAAAAGAATTTTTACAACCTAGAACATTATGTATATGATTTTCATCAATGTAATAGTGATTATTTTTTAAATATTTTTTATTTAGAAATATATTAAAATAATTGTTTTTATTTTAAAAAATTATTTTTAATACCAACACGTTAAAATGATCCAAAAACATATAAAAAATAATTTTAAGCAAAACAAAATCAATTTTCATGGAAACATTATTTAGAATGCAATCCAACCCAAAAATAAAAACAAGAAGTAGCTCCCTTTTTTTTCTTCATGAAAAAAAAAGATTAGTTAAACATTCATAATTTGCCACTTGAAGTATTAAGTTAATTTTATTTTATTTTTAATTGAATTACATTAAAAAAAATCTATTTATTTTTTTATAACAAAAAAAATTAAGGAACCATTACTTAAGTCAATTTGGATTGCTTAAAAGCATTAGGATGTTGATGCTATAATGACTTTAAGTCTTTGGTTACTTCTTTTTTTCTTTTTTATCCTTCGTAAAGTAAGTAAATTGTTTTTGTTCACGTAATTCAATTACAAAAAAAAATTAAAATTAACCAAGGATATGAGTGCTTAAAGTCGTAAAAGTAAGAACATAAATTTTAATTTAGGTAAAATGGTAAGTAAGTCGAATCAATCAACCAATCCATGGACCATGGGAACAAGAAAAAGGAAAGATTTGTAGTCATGAAAGTCAAATTATTATGATATTTTATGAAATACAGCAGAACAAGAGAAGATCCAAAGATAAAGAGGTTATTCTATGCTCACTCCTTTAGGTTCAATTTGTTCAGTGGACTAGGAACATTTTATGATGTCATTTGACATGGGTATCATGATGAATTTTTCTTTGCCATAATTACCAATATACCCTACTTTGAGAGGAGAAAAAAAAATCTTGCATTGTGTTGCAAAGAATATATATAATTAATTATCAACATTGTTCCTTTAGATCCCATTAATCTTTTTTCTACTAAAATTACTTTCACCTACAAAAAAAAAAGAAAGAAAAAAGAAAGAAAGTCTAGCATTACAATGTTAGTACAAGCATTTACACATATAGATAGTGTTGGCCTGAGCATCACGGTGAACTAGACAAAAAAATAAAAAAATAAAAAGTTATCGTATAATATTATAGTCATTAGAAATCCTAATTATTTTTTAGAATTTTAAAATAAGATACTCTCATTATGCTAAAAAGATATATTATTATTTTAAACCATCCTATCTGAAGTAAGTTGTTTTTGATACCTGTCTTTTATTTCTAATGGTCTATTATGTCTAACTTACGGATAGTCTATCTACATGAGTCTATTGCGATAAGTTAAACCAGGATAGCTTTTATGATTATTCATCTAAAGTCCAGGTTGTTTTTCTCATTCCTAATTTGTTAGGGGAATTGATATTTTTATGTCTATTTACTCTTGATCATGACATAAGACTATTACTATTTTATCAAGATATGTCAATGAATAATTAGGTAGGTTTTTATTGGGCTCATTAAACTCGATCCAAATCCTAAATGGAGGTATTGCTAAACACTTTGTTTATGTAGCAATAATATATGGATAACGACCTTTATTTTATTTACCATGTAACATCAGGGTTTACTCATAAATTTCGCTAAATGAGAATTTTGTATTCTAGTCCTAAATATCTAAGCGTTAATCATTGTGGGTTAATCTATTTTATGGTGGAAGACATTCAAAACTTCCTAAAAAATTAATATTTCTATTGTCAATCAATAAATGTTAGATTGAATCGGGAAATCTTGCATGCTCTTGAGGAAGAATAAAAAAAAAACAACTTTTGTTTTACTCACAAAGAAACACAGAATTACAAGTGATGTCTTTACGTTCTTTCCAAGGGTCCAATGCATGACTGACATCTAAAAAAAAAGACTTCACAACACAGAGCCTCCCATTAGTGCCTACATCATTTATTTGTCTACTTTCTTCTCTAAAATAGCCCACAACCAATAACTAAATGAAAAGAAACAAACGTCAGGTTCCATTTTTGTCAACACACCAACCTCAGAAAGTTTTCAATGAAAGAACAACAAGCAAGTAGAGCGAAAGAACTAAAGAAGCACAAGACACATTCATTGTTTTACTCAACCTTGTCCTTTCCTTCCTCTCTCTAATATCTTAAAGGAACAAAAACACTTCAACGCATAGGAGAGGATAAAATAAAGGAATAGAAACTCATGAAACAAAACAATGGCATGCAAAGGAAATGAAACTAACAGATGGAGGCTGAAAGTATCTCAAAAGTTAAACTGAGGTTTTTCTAACACAAGAAAAGAATAAATAAAAGGTCTAGCCCTACACATTTAAAGCATTAACAACACCTAAATAATTGTCACATCAAGATGGGGAAAAGACACTAGCCATACTTGCAAACTCTAAAAGGTATAGCTTAATTGGTTAGGTCCTGAGTTTATTTTTCAAGGATTATTAGTTCGAGTATCATAAAGCTTGAAGCTACTGGAGACTTACATGGTCGTTAACTTTAGAATCTCAAGAGATTAGTCGAGGTGCATGTAAGTTAATCTGAACACCCACAGTTAAAAATAAAATAAAATGGTAGTGATTGTTCTGTGTCTCTTGTCCCTAAGAACACCATTAAACCTCTCTTTTCTTTTGAAGTCGATGTCTTAAAGAAGCAGGTTCTTTTACGACAACTCCTTATATGATTTGAGTCTCTTGCAAGGACTGTGATGCACCTTTAAAAACCTTTCTTCTTTCCTCCACTTATCTTTTCTCTCGGGTTTTGTTACTCTTTGTTGCCTTTCCCTTTCTTGTTCTCTCTCTTTTTCTCTACTATCATTCTTCTCTTTCTTTCTTTTGTTTTTTTTTCTCTTATTCTTGATGTTCCTTCTTTCTTTTTTTTTTTTAGCTCCTTTGACGTGGGTATTGAAAGCCTCTTTTATAGGCAAAGATCGGAGAATGGTGGCCTCTTTTCATAACCATTCCTCGCAGCTCACGCTCCTCCCTTGTCCATCTTGCAAGCTGGTAGAAGGTACGTGTACAAGTTTCTCACAGTTTTGGCTGATTTGGGTAGTGTTTTTTGTTGTGTTTTGCAAGTTTTTAGGAGTTAAGAACAGGCGGGAAAATGGCTGTAATTAAGGTATGAAGATTGTGATATAAGGTGGGCATGATGGTTATCTTTAATGAGGAGCAAAAGGGGTGGTTCATAGGGAACTTAAGCCATAGGCGAAGAACCTCATATTAGAGAAGAAGAACTTGGACGACGTGTCATCCCTCTCCTTACTAAATAGTTGAATGACGTGTCGTCTCCATCTTCAATTAGGGACTCTAATTAAAGCTAACATTGTCGTTTCCCTTTTCAATTTGGTTTTTTTAATTAAACCGACGGCGCCGTTTTGGATAAAACAACCAGATCCTGGCATTTTAATTGCTTTCAACTTCAGGCCTTGGTTTCGTCAAACTCTCAAAATGGCATGAATTGGACTCCTTATTACAAAATAATTTTCAATTGTACCCTTGATCCTTCTTAAATCAGTCTCGACATTTAAATATGTTGATCAATATAGTCCCTGGATCCTTTATTTGTGCAATTTCAGTCCAAGTTGACTTTAAATCTTAAAATTCTATTCAATTGAGACCCAAAATAAACCAATTATACCTTTATAATTTTAGTGCCTTTTTTATTTTAGTCAATGGAAATACAAGTCTTCTAATTTTTGTCAAATTGACTCTTAATTCCAAATTTTTTGTTCAATAATTCAACTAAGACCTTCTATGTTTTCACCAATTTAATTTTAGTCCTTGAATTTCTAATTTATGCAATTTGGCCATAGTTTTCAATTGTTCTTTTCAATTAAAGTATTAAACTCATAATTAACTGACCAGGACTTCCAAACTTTTCCAATTTGTTCATTTTAATCTCTAGTCTTTTTATTTGTGTAATTATACTCAATTTCAATTTTTTTTTCAATTTCTTCAATCAAACCCAAATTATATGTCCTCATTAATTTGACTGGTTGTAAATTGAATCTTTTTTTATGATTTTTATTGAAAATGACATTTTCTTAGAAAATTTTCTTTAGAAAATTTAGGAATTAATTTGGAATATTTTAAGGATTTTAGGGGGGGTGAAAATTTGGTTACGACATGTAGAAGACACATAGAATGTATTCTAGTTTGCATATTCGTGCTAAGGTAAAGGGAATAAAAAAATTGAAATGTAAAAAAAAGTCCTCAAGATATTCTGGGAATTATTTTGCATTTTTATTTGGAATATTCTGAGGATTCTTTGTAAAATATTTTTGTCTTTGAAACTTTATCTTTACTCAAAATTCATTAATCAAATATTAAATTTATTAATCAGATATTTGAAATTCATAAATTTTTATTAATAATTAAATATATTTATATAAACAAAATTAATATCACATATAATTAATTAATTGACTATATAACATATATACTAACATATAAACCTTGCAATATCAAAATCTTTGAATTGACTCACGACACATGCAAGCAAATATTTTTAAATTACTAATTTTTATTTTATTTCAGGCTGGGAGAGCTATAAGCTATAAATGTTCTATTTGTTTTTGTGTTTTAAAAGTGTTTTTAAAAAAATTTATAAATTTTTTTATTTTTTTCTTTGCTTTAAATTAATATTTTTTGGTATTTTCATATCATTTTAATATACTAATATTAAAAATAATTTTAATTTTTTTAAAAAAACAGTATTATTCTAATACATTTAAAAAAAAAAACATTTTTAAATCCACTTCTATCGCAATTCAAACACGTCATGAGAACATTCTTGCCACTTTGAATTCGAGCCGTGTGTTTTATTTTGAAAAGCAGTGCAAGTGGCATGGTGCATCGCAGCCACGAAAAAATTCAGCATCTTTTTCCCTTATCGGTTTTTATTAACTATGTGCAAAAAAAAAAAAAGAAGCTCTTGTTTGGTAGAATATATACTTGGAGAAAAAAAATCAAAGAATAGAATAAAAATCTTTCAAAGCATAGAACATAAAATATTGGAAGGGATAGTCGGTCCGTATCTCGACTGTCAACCAAATGAGTCTATTGTGTGTGTGTATAAATGGACCATCAAATTTTAAAGATAGAAATAATTGTTGTATTTTAAAAAAATATATTTCATTTTTATACTAAATATGTCAGGATGTTTCTAAAATCATTCCATTTAATATTAAGGATTTTTTAAAAATTTTAATATATATATATAAAACTTTTAACTGGGTGTTATATGTTGATCTTAGTTAGCATTTCGAAACGACCCTGGAAAATTGAACCGTTCCTATCTGTTTTTAATAAATTTATATTTTATAGTTCTCACGGAATTTATATTTTATGACTGTTTAATATTCATCTAAGAAAAATTATGGTATTTTTAGGAAAAAGAAAAAAAATATTCATCTTGTTTGTAGCATGCTTTTCTAGAAAAGAAAAAAAAAACACAAATTATAAGAATATATTTTCTATACTAAAAAAATTAGGGGACAACCACCTTCTTCACTGTTTGGAGATGATTTATTTGTTTGTTTATTTATTTTTCTCTTTTTATTTTTAATTTTTTGCATTTCCTCCTCTCTTTCTTTTATTTTTGTCATTTGTTTTTGAATTTTATTCTTTAATATTTGCTTCGATTTTAAAATTCTCATCATAAACTATTTTGATTTGATTTATATGAAGTTCTTCTAGTTTTAAACAAACATTTCAATATTAATATGTGCTCAATTTTACAAGCGTTTATTTTTTTATCATATAATTAAGTAAAAAATAATTATAAAAATCTAAGACCCAATAAAGTTCATCGTCCGGATCATGAATTTAACAGGTTAAGTCATGAAGTTTGGATCGATCTAATATGTTGTTGTCTTAATATTAAAAAAAGATCATTTTAATTTTTATTTAATGTTTTTAACCGATTACTCGAGTCACCTTTAGACTCTCAAATTAACTAATTCAAGTCGGGTTAAAATTTTTATGATTAATTCATTGAATCAAGTTTAATAATAATAATAATAAATAATTTTCTATCATCTAAATATTTTTCTAACATTAATTTTTTTATTCGAGATGCACATAGAATAAAATCTTAGTAAACTATTTCCATACTAATATGAAAGAAATAAGTATATATATATATATATAAATCTTAGTGTTGAGTAACAAAGAAGCTAATCCAAAAATATATTTTATCATTAAATGCAGAATAAAGTAAGATATATATATATATATATATATATATATATATATATATATATATATATATATATATATATATATTGTTGAGAGT
>Ga0325403_1001180_pt1 | contig 21267 bp, 18 predicted proteins | sample PopdelMetagenome_19_FD_205665 | JGI IMG/M metagenome (GOLD analysis project Ga0325403, IMG submission 205665) | Populus deltoides microbial communities from Bellville, Georgia, United States - Xylem-PdKOR-R4 | ecosystem: Host-associated > Plants > Phyllosphere > Stem > Wood/Secondary xylem... | reverse complement strand
GGCAGACAATTGTTTTTTTGCTTAAAGGGATGATAGGCTGCTTATGAGGCTATGATTTGGTTGATTCACACCACTTTTCCAGAATAAAGAAAGAGATTAAATATATATATATATATATATATATATATATATATATATGTGTGTGTGTGTGTGTGTGTGTGTGTGTGTGTGTGTGTGTGTGTGTGATCATTAATTAGAACTTTATATTAACATATATAATTATGGGATGGATGATTAATTATAAGATATATAGCTGGGAAGAACACCATAATTAGAATCTTATAATTAATCATCCATCCCATAATTATATATGTTAATATAAAGTTCTAATTAATGATCACATATATATATATATATATTGCTAGCTAGGATGGGTGGTTAGAAGAAGAATCTAGATTATTGCTTGGCTTAAGGAATCATAAACTCAACCACTCTTTATTTTTGCTGCATGTACCTGATTTCACATGATTTTGCTTTCATATTTGCATTAACCTTATTTTTTTAAAAAAAATTAATTATATTTTTTTAATATTCTAGAACAGAAAATAGACATGGAAGAAACAGAAATGTGTTTGAAATAATAGAGATAAAAATAAAAAATAAATTTATTTTTAAAATAATTTAAGAATATTTTTTGTACTTCTAAAATATAAAATATTGTCTTTGTTTTTTTTTTTTTTTTGAGAGTTCAAAAATATCCAACTTAATTAAATAGAATAAATAAATAAATAAGAGCATTACTATATATAAATAAATAAATAAAAAACACTTGGTCCAATAGCATTATTAGTCAGTGATTATTAAAGTAGGTGACTAGGAAAGATTTTGGATTCGATTCCTTCGATTATTATTCAAAGTAATACAAAAAAATCTAAGAGTTATATATATTATTGAATAATTATTCTTTTGCTTTGTCTAAATTTATTTATATTTCAAACAGCTATTCGATCTCATTCTATGATCAGATTCTTTCCTCGCTATCACGAGTGTGCAGGAAAGAGTGAAGTTTGGTAAGAAAAACCCCGCCTTTAACAGAAGAAGTTACTAGAAGATACATGGTTGGGGACTCTATATATATATATATATATATATATATGACACAATGCGCGTGCAGATTGTCTGTCTAGAATGACTTAATTCTGTTGTGTGAATTTTAATGAGATGAAGATCTTCCAAACCGGTATATTGCTGTTAGAATCTTTCAAAGCCAACGCAACAGGAATTGTGTCATTCGCGTTCTGTATGTTGATGGATTTGTAGAGAACATGAAGGCTGCTTTACAAACATGTTTTATCATATATTTCTCTTTTAATACGGGCACCAAGTCATCCTTTGAGACTCATGCGACATTCACTTGATGCCAAAAAAAAAAAAACAACATGCGCTGTCTTGTTCCATGGTGAAAATACATGGAGTGTAATGATAGATCATGACGGGGTCTTTGACTGGTTTTGGTGGGGTTAGGGAAGAAATCGAGTCTGCATTCTAGGAGCTCTAAAATGGAGTCCATGTGTGATCAGAAACAATAGGCATCTAGATGCAAAGAATGCAAGCGACATGCTGAGCACGATTGTGAAGTGGAAGGAGGCCCGCAGCAATCCTTTGTTATATTATATGCCATGAAACCTTCATTAGTGTATGGAATCAAATGTTGCTCATTTGTATGCTGCCCTACTTGATGTATCTTGTACTGCAATGATATGGATCTCCACTTATCTTACATGTGACCATTCCATACCGTCGTCCCCTTGTATGTTTAGAGGATGTTACAGCAGGTTTCTATGTCTGCCTGTGTGAGAATAATGATTTTTGCTGGGTTCATGCACATTAGTAAAGACATCATTTGTGCATTTTGAATTCTTCGACATGGTAACAACAGCTCATAGAAGTGGAACATTTCCACCAGCCAAAAGATTCTTAAACTCACCAGTGTTCAGCTTGCATGGCCTCCACTCCTGTGCTGAAAAGGAAGAGAATGCAGGTTGGGACTTGCCTGCAGTGGTTGGGACATTCCATTTTAAATACACTATCAATTACCAGAATAGGCATTTTGAAGCTACTTTTTGGCATTTTGAGAAATATGCAGAACAAAACAGCAGGAACTGTATCCAGGTTGCTCGTGTTTAACCTGCTTCAGAACAGGTGAGAGCCTTAACCAGAAACTGGGTGGTGATCCAAAATCAAGAGTTTAATTACTGTTTTTTTCCCTTGTGTTTACATATTCTGTCACTGCATATAGGGACTTTAAATCATGGAGCACTATTCACTTATTCATGATTTTTCATGATATTATGGTGTCTCATTCTCTACCTGTGCAGCAGATTGTTGATGCTCATTCAGATAAATCTCTGCCAGGGCAGTGTGCAATGCTGCCCCAAGTGGAAGAACATCCTCATCAAGAAAGAAATAAGGTGAGTGTGGGGAGTGAATTGAACCCACGTTTTCATTCCTAATTCCAATGCTGAGCATGACTCCAGGAATCACTTCTTGATAGAAGGCAAAGTCCTCACCCGCCATCACCTTCTCGTCCATCTTGACATTCTCAGGGCCAAAAATAAGTCCACTGACCCTTTCAACGTGCAAATTCAATTTCTCATCGTTCACAGTAGCAGGATAGAAGGGAAAACCTTCTACGTTTGTGTCTATGTACGCACGACATCTATGTACAGCTGCCTGGCCTTCAACAACCTACAAGGAGTTCCAATTGTATGAGCATGATTCACTTACGAATAGCTACTTCGCAGATTTTATCATTCAATTGGCAGTTAGTAGCATGGCATATGAATGATTAAATCCAAGATAATGGGGCCCAATGCATAGAATGGAAACTACGCAGGTAACTAAAATTGCTAGTCCCTCTTGAGACTCATATAGGACAGCCAAGCATGAAACTAGGAGCAGCATTTATTGACATTTTACTTGCAGGCTTGAGAAAGAAAAATATTTAATTCTGTTTTATATATATTTCACTGAAAGAGGAAAATACAGCAACGTGGAACATTACGGGGATTGAGAGCATGGAAAATGAACAATTGATCACTTGGTATGATTTCTTCCACCAAAGTGAAAGTGGAAAGGTTAACTACTGCTCCTTACCTCTTGCAACCTCTGCTGGAGTTGAAGCAAGCCCTCAGTCGTAAGACTCCTCAAAGAGCCACCAAATTCAAAATATGATGGAATTGCATTCAAGGCAGTACCCCCTCTGACATAAGTGATGGATAAAACCTTCAGCCAAAAACAAAACATGAGTTCTGAGACATACCTGCTTCACCATTCTCTCCTAATAACTGTAGGATGTCAAAAATGAAAAAGAAAATAATAGCTGAGGAACTTCCTGTTGAAGTCAGTACTGTTTTAACAGAGTTAGACCAAAAAGGAGAAAGAGAAGGGCAGAGAATTAAATGCATGAACATTTCAAGGTGAGCTAACAGAGGAACTCTCTGTTCTTTTAATGGATCATCTAGATTCCTGAATTGGGAATTATCATGCTAGGTAAAATGAACACTACTAGAAGAGATGGATCACAGGGGCATGCCTGACTATGGAGGGGATCAAGTTCTCTCGAGATGAGCTGCTGCAGTGCTAAAATTGCAAATGATGCTGCAAGAAGTGGATCCACGGCATTATGGGGTCCTGCAGCATGCCCACCTTTGCCTTCTATTTTTACTTGAAAGAAGGATGCAGCAGCTAAGACTGGCCCAGGCAAGGATGCTATGGTTCCAGTGGGTTTTGTGTAATCAATGTGCATTCCAAATATGGCTTCAGCATCACCAAGGGCACCTTCTTTTATCATATGTGATGCACCAGCACCTCCCTCCTCCGCTGGCTGGAAAAGAAGTCTCACAGTTCCCTTTAGAATGGAATAAAAGGGAGTTACTCAATTGCTGCAACGGCCTTGCAAACACTGAATGAGTGGATTATGAACCATTTTATCTTTCTAGAATAACTTCTTGTTGTAATACCACTCAAAGTAGGCAAAAGCATAATTATAATTAATAATCAAGAACCATTCCGCTTCCGACATCATTGACATGAGAAAAATGTTCCTTAATGCAAACAAATTACAACCTTGGTTGTTCTTTCAACTATATTAAAAAGCACACCAAACCAGACATTACCAGGAAAGCATCATCATCACCAGTAGAAGGATTAAAAACACAAGAACTCCTCTAAAAACCAGACCTTCAAGAAGAAAAAACAAACTAACTTACCTTGAGCATATGTTTCCTTTCATTAAGCAACTTAGCAGCACCAAGAAGCATAGCAGTATGTGCATCATGACCACATCCATGCATTTTTCCATCTACCTTACTCTTATGCTCCCACTCCACAAGCTCCTGCACACCAAAAACAAGGCACAATCACAATCAATAAAGCAAAAGGTTCCAATCCTCAAACCCAGAAATAAAATAAAAAAGACTAAAAAAGCACATCACTTGCAAGGGAAGTGCATCCATGTCAGCACGAAGAGCTACAACCGGAGGAGAACCAGAGCCAATTTGAGCAACAATCCCAGTTTTGGCAACTGGGTATGTGTAAGAAATGCCAAGTTTATCAAGTTCACTTCTGATAAGAGCACTAGTGTTGTATTCTTCAAATCTAAGTTCTGGGTTCTCATGGATTTGTCTTCTAGTGGTTATTAACCAGTCTTTGTTTTGTTGTGATAAGCTTAGAATCTGTTCTCTGTAGCTCTGTGGATCAAAAGCGGCCTGAGTTGAGTCAAGACAGATAAGAAATGAAAGAAGGGTTTGGCATAGTATCAAATTCAGAAAAGGTCCCATCTTTATAACTAGTACTACTGTATTTCAATTTCTCAAAGTAAGAAACAAGTTTTACATTCTACAAGATTAATGAACAGCAACGAGAGGATTCAAGTCAAACCAAAAATCTTTGGGAGTAGTCGCAAACGACGACAACCTATCCACAACAAGTCTTTCGAACAAAGTTTCACTATTTGATGGGATGGTGCTCAAAGAAGTCAAAAGGTGGGGTGGTGGCGCAGTTGGCTAGCGCGTAGGTCTCATAGCTTAAAGAGTGATCCTGAGGTCGAGAGTTCGAGCCTCTCTCACCCCATAAAAACATTTTGTTGCAACGCTCTTGTCCTCACCTAGCAATGCTGTCCCTGTTCTTACCACAAAAGTCCTCCACTCCTCCTTGTAATCTACATGTTGCATCCCAGATTTTCCTTCATGTCCAAGAAATTTCCATGCATGTTGTAGCCTCCAGCAGGTAATTTGCTTTCCACTAATTGCCTACGTGGTTGCCAAGTACTTCTATTTCAATAGTTTAAAATGCTTTTTATTTAGAAAAAAATTATTTTTTCAAAACAATACACAATTTTCAAATGTTCAGCGGAGGTTGTTTCCACAACCATTGTCTAATGATTATGCAAAACATCAAGTTCTGGAGTTTGGAAAATGGTCGGATAGGATTAAGAGAACCGGACAGTCTGGACAGTTATTCCATAAATATCCGAACACCAAGAGATGTCCATATAGTCATTAAATAAAGCCTCTCTACAAATAAGATATACAAAAAGGCTCGAACCAGTAAAATGTCATTTATACACAGGTAGGATTCAGTCTGAATATATATTTTAAGTCAGCTAACTAGTTGAGATAATATACATGAATAGTGTGACCTACAAAATCTATCCAATAACCTTAATTTGCGATCCCACCCCCAAAAAACAAAAAACTAGAGTGGGAAAACTGCACGGAGATGAGGTCCCTATGCAGTATTGAGAATAAAGTGTCTCCATCTGCTCACTACGACTGCGAACAAAACCGCGAAGACAGCTACCCTGAACATGGTATTTGGCCAGATGGAATTGCGAGCACAAGAAGCCTTCGAGAACATAGATGAAACCTTGCTCAGTATAGAACAATTATTCTTCGTGTCTATAAGGCTTTCACTAACTTCAACAAGGGAAGGTTTGTGCTGTTCATCAAGGCCATTAGTATCACCACCACAAACAGTAGTTTCCATTTCTGTAACTTTGGCCTCCTGCACATGGTAATTCAATAATACTCAATACACATTTAGGCAAAGATAAGGCAGCATCATTTAACAGGCTTCTCACCTTTGTCACAATACAATCAGATTCAACTTCTTCAGAGCTCAAATCTCCAGACTTTGTGTTGAAATTAGCTTGGAGCTTACTCTGCAGAAGAAATCTTCTAGATGCATCACCTTGCATATTGAGGTTCCCGTCACATTGTTGATTTCGTCGTCGATTGCGAGGCCTGATCCTGATTCCATCCCAATCATTGTCACTACCACCATTTTGATTTGTATTGCTGCTTCCTTTGTTAAGGTTATTGAACTGGTCTGTGGCAGATATTGACGCTAAACTTTTCTGTTCATAAGGTTCATTTTGTAACAGACCCAGATTGATCTGCTGCTGATGCGCATTACTAACAGAAAACAGACTTGAAGAAGGCTTCTGGTCAACATTCCCTTCAAGAAGGTCAGCGCCCTGAAACTCTTGCTGAATCTGTAATAAGAAGGAATGTGCATGGTTAAATTTATAAAGGGAATAAATTTATTTATTACACACCATAATGAAATTTAAATGGGACCAAAAAGAAGTAAGACCATGCAACATGCAGAAGCAGTGTGGTAGTTTCCACTCACTCTAATTGTTGCCAGATCAACATCTGAGCCGCTGTAAGATCCAGAGTCCTTAACAGAGACCACACTCTTAAGGCTCTCGTGTGGGATTGTTGAAATGTTCTGAATGCTAGACTCCCCATATGAGAACTCAACTGGCTGCTGAAGTATGGAATCAACGAAATCAGAAGTATCGGCATCCGTTTCATTTGCACCGTTATTAAATTGCAGCCCTGTATTACTGGCACTCAATTCATTGTTGCCAGGATAAAACATGGAGGAAGATCCCATTGCTGATTGGACCTGCACGTGCAGTGGTGAAAAGATTTTGTAATCTAGAGGCTCTGGCGGGGAGTCAATAAACCAATTTAGGGCTTCTTCCACTGGTATATCCCCCTACAAAATGCATAAACAAACAAAAATAATTAATTAGTCGATTGCATTTGTCTTACACAGAAAAGGTCATATGTATTAAAATTGACCTCCAGCTCACCTCAGAAGCTCCCAGACCAACAGATTGACCTCCTCCTTCACAGACACCAAAGTTGTTGCTTTGAAATTCCACTGGTGCTCCAACCTCAGAAGTTGTATTTGCTGGAGATGCTTCAATCAGTGGTTGATCAGATTGTGTAACTTCCGGAGACAATTGAACCATGGTCGGAGATGAAACAGTAGCTTCAGCTTCATCACAGTTCAGACTTTCAATGCTCTCGTCTTGTTTCTTAAACAAACGAGAAAGGACAAAGGAACTCTGGAAGCACAAAAGATTTTAAAACATCTTTTATCATGGACATTATTTGTAAACTGAGCAAACATAAAGCGCCACTGCCAAGCACCAAACAAAGTCAATCAATCATGGCAGCATCTCTTGAAGTGGCAAAGGCGACCAATCAATCAAACAAACAACAAAGCACCCAAATGCAACCTACATTGCACGAAATAACCTAAAACTAAGTGAACTAAACAACTTTACCAACATAAACCTAGTAATACCTAAATAAAAAATTGAATAATCATAATAATAATAAAATAAAAAACTATCCAAAACTACCATTATTTCCAAATTGGTCAAGAACAAACTGTCACGCCTACAAACATTTGAGCAGCAAACGAGACAAATCAATCAATGCATCAAAACTCTAAACTTCACAGCAAAAGCATAAAACCAGTGACCAAAAACTTATTTTACCTGGCCAGGTTTAGTTCCATCAAGCTCCTCTTCAGCAGCACGATACTCATGCATGACCCAATTAGTCCTCTTCCCCTTAGGAGCGCGTCCAGTATAAAAAACAAGAGTCTTCTTCATTCCAATCAAATTATTTCCAGACTTTATCTTCCTATCCTTACCAGTCGCTTTCCAATACCCAGCATTTGTTGCTCTATTCTGCCTCGACCCATTTGGATACTTCCTGTCTAATGGACAGAAAAAAAACCACTCTGGATCCTTGTTCTTTATGATCGACAAATCTACACCAACAACAACAAAAAACAAGCAAAACCCCCCAGCTCAAAATTCAATATTGAATTCAAAATACATGAAAAGATTAAAAAAAGGGGGGTGGGGGAGATTTTTCTGTATTTTAGAGTATGAAAGTACCTGGTAAGTCCCAAGGTTCCCATTTGCAGACATCAATTTCACGAATAACTTTAACTCCATCATCATCACCATTGATTTTGAGTCTTAAGTAGTAATCTACTAGTTCTTTATCTGATGGTCTGAATCTAAAGCCTAAAGGGAGTGAATTGAAGTTCATAGACAAAACAGCCATGGTTTTCAGAGAAACAAAGGGCCCAATTAACAAAGAGAAGTGAAAGAGAGAGATAAAGATTCAGTTTGGTAGGGAATTTAAACGTTTCATTAATGGCTTTTGCTCTTTAGATTTCCAGGAGATGAAACTACAGAGAAAGTTGAAGCCTTTTTAGTAATCAAAGTGAAAAAGAAAGCAGAGGACCCAACAACAAGTTTTTTGAGGAAAAAAAAATATAAATAAAAAACACGACACCCTCGTATGGTCGTATATACCGCGTATAAGTTTTTTCCTAAGGTTTTACCCTTGGTCTTCTTCTTAATTACCATAAATACCACAAAAAGTGTAGGATCTGATAGGGCCAGATTAGGTAAGAAGATAGGCGCCTGAGGGCCGTAATTAAGATTAAGGGGGCTGGATAGCGAATGAGATGTTGCCACGTGATCTGGATGGCGTAGGCATATACAGTGGGGTCTAAGCGTCTGACGTGTGTGATTATAGAAAAGAGCGGAGATATTTTGTAAAGGAAGAAGAAGAAGGTGCCAAGAAACATCATCCTTCCAGGTCAATAACACTCGGCTAAAAAAGTTGACTTAAACTTGTTAAAAAATTCTCAAATAAAAAATACTTTCTGGCCTTAGATTTCAGCATGCTTGTTTTCTCATCCCCATCACGTACATCCCAGCACTGTATTAAGCATCAAGCTTGAACCCCAAGAAATCTGTGGAGCTGTGTGTGATAGCTCGAGACTTTGTTGTCTTTAACAAACCTTTAATTTTCCCAGTGAGCTATCGTTGGTTTCTGGACCTCAAAGACGATCGCCTGCTTTCGAAAAAGACACAGCATTTGGGGCAGATAGATGGGGACCCTGCCGTTGCTTTTCTTTCTAAAACCCTTGAATCAACAACTAATATTGTAATTAAACTAATCCAAAAAATTAATATAAGTTAAGATTCCCACGCAACCAAAAACAAAGAACATAATTTTCATCCAAGACAGGAATGAAACGCAATTCTTTTTGCTATTGGCACCCCCATTTGTTTAGTGGAATCATCTCGTAGTTAAAATCCATCACCTTTTGGATTAGGGTTCCGCATATCCTTCTCTGTTCCTTGAAAAGAAGTTGCTTTGTTAGTGGAATTTCAAAAGTTAGCTTTTGCATGCCCCTACTTTTTCTTTTTTAATTTCTGGTAATGAAAAGACAGGAAGAAAAGGAATGGCATGCCTGCATCAGGCCTCGTCTACTCTATCTTTTGTTTTTTATATAAACCTTTCCAAAGGGTAATTGAATTATGGATTCATGGAGCGGTCACAGGATTTAAAAAGAATTGTGAGGGCTCAGGCGGGCTCTTGATGGTCATGTGTGGTAAATGGGTTCTGTTTTTGAAACTCTGGGCTCCCCTAATCCCTCTGAGTTTTCTTTTTGTTCATGGCTACCCTCATGGTGCAGTCGCGACGTAAGCAAATGGGGCACTAACAAGATCGTCATCATTTTAAAAGATGAAGCAAAAGGCATCATTTTTCTACCTTTTCAAGCCAGACATAGACCCCTTAGACAGATGGAGCACGAGCAAGATCATCATACTTCCAACATTCCACAGGCTGCCCTCAGGACATGTCAAAGCTAGCCCATGAATCCAAATCGAGTCTTCACGTACTTGTTTAAAAATGTTTGAAGAAGCCAGCTTTGTTTCAGCTATAGTTGCTTGGGACATGGATTACAAAGTAAAAAAGATAGATTGGTTGATTTATTAGATTCTGAGATTTATCTCTGTACGGTTTGATCAACTACGACCACTATTTGTATAAACGATCTACAGAGGAAGGGGAAAAACTCCATTACAAGACGATTCTTGCATGTCTACAATCTAAATGTGGTCCAAGTGCTAGAAGCACTATTGTACTGTTGCACTCACCAAAATCTACAGAAAGTGATGGCTGCCTACTTGTATCCACAAGAGTAAATTTCCGCCTCTGCTCTCTTTCATTTATTCCCCCCTCTTCCTATTTCATTGTCAATGAGCAAGCAAACGAAGCAGAAACTGGGTCCAACGAGGAGATTGGCATAGCTAGTTCAGTCTATTAGTGTCCAACAGGAGTCCTTGAACATTCAAATAGAGAAAGTTCGTTGGAGAATCTGCAGCAAGATGATACACTCTCAACACTAAGGCTGATAAATTTGGAGCAAGAATCAATCGGCCATCGCTCCGTCTAAAATAGAATTTGAAGCCTCTCACTGGATAATTCTTGCGCCTGTTTTAGCACCCCTCTGACAACCTGTTTGTGGCCCTTCATGCTCTGCTCATTCATTTTGTTATAAAATCCTGTGCCTGTTTTTCATTTGAGGACTGTCATGATATCAATTGTGAGCATGGCATTCTTATTGGTGAGAACACCACCGTGAGTCTTGCATGATCGGAAAGAGAGTAGTTCTCAGGCCACATTCCTTTTTCTACCTCAGGAGGGAATAGCACCGCATTCTCCACACTGAAACCAATGGTTTGCTCTTCTCCACCCTTGTGATCATCATCTAGGATTCCATCATCTTTCTGATCTGACCTTGTAGGATTCCAAATTCGCTGCTGCAGTTCCAACATTCCACAAAGTGAACTTCATAGTTCATAAAATTATTCTAGAAGTATTAATGCTGAATTGGTTTCTTTTCTGAAACAGATTTGTGGTGAAAGATATGGCAAGCCATGTCGCAGCTACACACCTATTTCTTTAAGATTGCCAAATACATGGAATCCACTCATCAGGTTCAGGATAATAACATAAACAAATACAACTAATTTGTGGGTTGAAACAATCTTATAATTCGAGCTCAAGCAACCTGGATTGCCGATCCTGGCACTAGAACAGTTTGCTAAAAAGACATTTGCATTGCCAAAAAAAAAATGGTTCGGAAAATCAGAGCATGACAGATAATGCAAACATTCACTTTTTAGTTGGTTACCTGAAATTCTTTATAATCAAGAGCACCATTGCCATCAATGTCGGCCTGCACCCACAAATCCTTTGTTTCCTCGTCGTTGAGTCCATAACAATGCCCGGTTAGGTTAAGCTGCAGAATCAAGAAACAGTTTGAGTTGTCAAAGAAATGGGTGTAATCATTTTACTCAACAACAAAAATGATAGGAGTTTATATAGATTCCGCTTATCATACCTGCCGAAGAGCTTCACAGAAGCCTGAGTAGGTAATGCAATCACTATCATTATCAGCCTTTAGTAAGGCAAAGGCATCTTCTTCAGTCAGGGAAGCTCTCCGTACCAGATACTGAAATGGAAAATTTCACTGTCAGAGATAGAAACTCAAGGATTGTTTTCTCAATCTTCCAAGTTCCATAACTGAAGAAATTCCATTTATTTCATGCCCCTGACATTAGGAAACCAACGCAGAACACAACAAGTAAACGAGCTCGCTCCAGAAGAAATTAAAAAACTGACCTTGAACATGCCAAATACTGCTTCACTCCAACTTGTTTTTAGTAGCTTTCGGTATCTATTGGGATTAAGAAGCCATATAAAATCCACACCACAAATATTTCCGCGATGATTAAGGTGGCTAACCCACTGCATTCAAAAGATGAAGGGAATGAAAAATTTATACAACAAATGAACCACCAACGTGATTTCTAACAGAACAGAATAAATTATTACTAGCTTAAACATGAAAATAAGGACCTTGTGAGCATCTGCATCAGTGTACTGATGAGCATTATCATATGATGATACAAAGCCTAGTGATCTGAGGAACTTGTAAACATGCCCACGTTTGCTCCCATTCCAGTCACTGCAGAAAGTATAGAGTAAAGGGTAGAATAAAATGAGTGTAATTCTGTGAAGGGCAAAGAATCTAACAGGTGTGACTTGTAGAAAGGATTAAAAGTATAAGCCCGTACTTACCCGCAAAGCATAATAGGCGTCGGGCTAAGCTTGTTTTCTTTCTGATAAGATTCCACATATTGCAGGATTTTGTAGACCTGATATTGCAATCATATAACACAGGTCAAGACCAAGGATTGCTAGAAGTTACCTGTGAAGAAGATAAGTTTTCTTTTTTAAAAAAAAAGGGAGGAAAATGTACTTGCCTGATTCAATCTTACAAGAGACAAACTTGAATCATGAGGAAATAACAAGTGGGTGTTGACAATGAGAATTTCTTGTCGAGTGTCATTGTTCCGGGACGGTGAATAAGGGGCAGCTAATTCAACATGTAACAACTGAGCAACTCGATCTCCACAATCATTGAACAGCAATTCCCTATGGTCAATAACTCTGAAATGCTCCTTGCGCACGGCAATCAGTAGCCCTGAGATATCAGACAATGGCATGGTATGTTCAAAGGGATTCGACAAAAACTGGAGTAGACATAGGAAAATTGTGCTCATTGTTTCATCTGCAATCCATTCGTATCTAGGCCCGGTTTGTTTCTTAAACAAAACTTAAAACCTTTTATTTCTATTTTTTAAAACATGGGAGAATTCTTCTAAATATAGTAAAAGAAAACAGGAAGCAGAGGAATGAGTCAAGTTTGCAAGCTTTCTTCCCTATTTTTTCCAAATTGGAGACATTAAACCTTAGGCAATGGTGACTGTACAAATGACGAAACCATAAACATCAAATGCAGATCAAATCGGAAAACTCCATCTCTAGAACATGGCCTATAATGTTTGATTACAAAAAGTCCAACGGCATCCAAAACTTGTATAAAGGTTTCAATATTCGAAGAATATGGTAAGCTATGAAATATCAGAATTGATTAAAAAAACAAAATCAAAATCAAGATTTAAATGTATAAACAAAAGGGATTCTAGAGAAAATTATAATATGAGAGATGAAGAAGAAAGGTACCTACCATCACCCCTGTTGTTAGTACGTGCAAGCTTGAAATTAAGATAGCCAGCATCACCTAATCTCTTCTCATACATGTTGACCAGCTCTTCATTTCCTACCCAGAATTCCTACACCAATCAAACCCCAATTAAAACAATCAACAACCAAATCAAAACAACAACAAAATAATCATTAAAAACCATGAAGATACAGAGAGGGAGAGGGAGGAACCTGAAGACAAATAATGGAAGATCTTTCACGCAACAAAGAATCCAAAATCTTCTGGTTTCTAACAAGCCAATAGGCTCTGTAATCACTTTCACGAGAATCCTGGTTCTTATCATTGTTAACGTTCAAGCGTTTGTAGATAGGTGCAAGAATGTTAAACGTTGTGCAAGTAATACAAGGTTGTTTCCGATGATCTCTCATCGACATTGATGATGATATTGCATAACTTCCTATTCTGTTAATCCTTCTTGATCTCCTTTCCTTTCTCATTTCTTTCTGTTTCTCAATAACTTTGTAATATATTCAAATTTCAAAAAGACACAAATGATCAAATTTTGAGACACCAACCAAACAAAAATAACAAAGGATGGGAATTAAGTAGGGGTGGTGGCGGCAAGGGAGGAGGGAAAAGATAGTTTTGAAGGAAAACGTTGTGGTGGCGGTAGTGGAGGCTGTTACGAAGCAGCCAATTGAAGGGGAAAGGCGGCAACAAAACAACCACAGCCACCACCAACAGCAGCAACAAAAAGAAGAAGAATAATAACAAGAAATTGTGAAAATGGTGGTTCGCTGTGATTTAAGAAAGGCAACCTCATTCTCTTGTCTTCATTTATGGCGAAGCCTTCTCTTTATATACTCAATGCGATATGGTTATCCCTTAATTTAATCAACATTTGCCTTTCTTATTATTTGCAGCCAAAGTTTTACACACAACATGCACATTTTATATCTTTCGAGCTATTGTTAATTTGGGTGGTAAGCATGTGAGTTTCTTTATATATATATATATATATATATATATATATATAAATAAACTCACATGCTTACCACCCAAATTAACAATAGCTCGAAAGATATAAAATGTGCATGTTGTGTGTAAAAAGAGTATGTGAGTTTGTCTTTATATTATTTTATCGTTGCATTGCATGTTATTAAACTCAGTTTGGTATAATATATAGATCATTTTAAAACTTAATCGATTTTAAATTTAATTTTTATATTATTATATTATTGTTATTAAACTCGGTTTGATTTAATAAATCATTCTATCTTAAATATTCTAACTTAAACCAGGTTTAAAAATCCAAGCTAAATTAAAACTAATTTGATATTTCTAAAATGATACCGCTTTAACTTTTAAAATAAATAAAATAAAATCATTGTAATTGATTTAAGTTGACACAAGCTAACTCATCTATATATCTCGTAACATTAGCTTTGAGTTAGGTTATAGATGGGCAATATTAGGTTTAATAGCTTTTCTAGAAACCCTAATGTAGGCTCTTTAACTATATATGAATAATCTGATAGTTAATTTGTTATGATACTAATTAAATGGAGATTTATTTTGGTGATTCAAAACGGTGGTGGAAGGTGGGGTTTTACACATTTATGAGAGAGATCGATGTCACAATGCTTGCTATATGAGTTCTGCACATAATAAATGTTCTTTAGTGCCAAATTGTTGTTCTAAAGGCTGCCTCGTCCTATTGTTTATAGGAAAGAACATCAAATCTAGACATTTCTTTTTTCAGAAGAGGTAGAAATGCCTTGAAAAGCCAATTGCTTGATGATTTTTCTTTAATTCCTTGTTTTTCCTGTTCTTGTTTGTCCTGCTTACAACTAACAACACTTGCTTGCTTTTCCTTTTTCTGCTGTTTGCTTTAGCTTTTTCATTTTAATGTTGTGGTCCGTTCCATTATTGTGTCGTCTAACATTAACTAATGTTGTTGTTACTTCTCTCTTGTCTGTCCAAGAACCATAATAATTTAAACATTTAATATTTAATTAAGCTGCTGGGTTTAGGTAGATTTATATTATTATATATTATAGGCTCTTGCATGTGTTTTTACTATTTTATATTATTAATTAATTTTAATTAAAAAAAGAGAATAAAAACAATAAGATTCAAATTCATAAGTGTATATATGATCTATCCAACAAAACATTTCATGCTTTGTATAAAAATGTGCCAAGAACATTTCTTCTGGTGCACAAAATTAAAAAGAAATTATAAAAATGTGCCAAGAACATGCATGCTGAGGTGATCAAAGCAAGTTGAGGAATAAAGCTAGGACAGGAGGAGCACTAGATTTACAAGAAATATGTGGTGATAATTATGAAAAAAAAAAAAAAACAGTACATCTACGAGTAAGCAAATCAATTTGCATGGACCCCCCACAGAGCTTTTATCTTCCCAGCCGAAAGTTGTAAAGAGGCAAGAATACTCATCCACTAACTCACTGCTCATGAGGATTGATCCATCGAATTAGCTCTTCTGGTGTCGGGGCTTGTTGGACAGTACTGGTAGAATATGCTTGTGCATCGTATTCCCTTAATTTTAAGCCTATCTAGGTGTAAGATTGAGCATATACTTGTCGGAAACCATGCATAGAGCTCATTTTCATTACGACACGGAAACATTGTTTCATCTGGAAAATAATTTATATTAACGTATTTTTTTAAGTAAAAACTTTTCATATATGAAACTTGAATTAATTTATCGAATAAAATAAAAATAATAAGATCTAAATTCATAATCATTTAAATATCAAAATTTTAATATCATATTAAATAATCACTTATTCAATTTGCTAACTTAAGTCGGTGAGTGAGATATCCTTTTCTTGGAGGGGGAAAAAAAGTGATATAAAGGACACTACACAATCTTTGCTAAATCAAAAGATGATAGATTGATTATAATGTTTAATGTAAGAATAGTACTACGACTGAAGCAGGGCCATGAACACAAGATTAATTTATAAAGAAAGAAAAGAAAGGGACGGCGGCTTAGGAAATGGGAGACAAAGAGCCAAAATAGGAGAGCGTGCAAGGCTGATCATTAGAATGAAGATCGATGGTAATCAAATCAGAAATCAAAATTTGATCAAGAGCTATATATATATATATAAAGTGTTTGGAGTTTGAAGAGGAAGGGAGACGTGCAGCAAGCAAGCATTGGTGCCCACGCGTGATGAGATTGGTCGGTCTTACTTTGATGTTTGCTTTTGAGCCGCACGCGAAAGACTAATGGCTGGTTTCTGTTCATCTCTCCCTGTCCCTACACCCTTCTTGATGCAAATCAAGACACAGGACTTCCTACGACTTCAGGATCAAAGCCCCCATCAACATAGGAGTCGCTGCAATTTGTTTCTTTCCTGTTATTACTTTTCTAGTTTATTAGTTTCCTAGTTGGATTTGAAATTCTAGTCTGTTATTCTTTCCTAGTTTATTATTGTTTCCTAGTTAAAACTGGAGACTGTATTAGTATTTAAAGAGGATGAAAGTAATATGAAGGGCAATGAATTTTTAGCCATCCTACGAACTCTGAGTTGAGCTTTCATTGGAGTGATTCCAATACACAGAGAGATTCTGTGCTAGTCCCTATTCTTGATACTCAGCGTGAGGCTGCCCCAAACAGATCGTTGGCACCAAATTGGTATCAGAGCAAATTGTGGTTACCCGGTTCCATTCATTACAGTGTCCTACGTCCATGCCTGTAACCCGCAGTGGTAACTCATACGCAATGGCAACCAACCAAAACCTGAACAACCCAAACCCACCCAACCAAAACCCAAATAACTCAAACCCACCCAATCAACACCCGAATAACACAAACAACCCAAGCCCCAGCCACCAAAACCCAAACTCAAGCCATCAGGACCCAAACACCCGAGACACAGACCAGCCTCAACTACAAAACCAGGTTGACCAGATCACCACAATAATGGAACAACTTATTCATCGACTAGACCTCATGGAGGAGCGTTGTACTCGAGAGGAGAATGGAACCTTTAATCGCTCTGGACGCAGAGTAGTACATAGAGAGAGGTTGGGCGACAGTGATGGAGATGTTTATGAAGAAGGAAATCAGGAGTTTGAGAATCATGAACCACGAGTTCGGCATCATAGACGAAACATGCACAGAAGACATACAGATCATGGTACAGGTTATCAACCTCTTGATGAATTGACCAAAAGAATGAAGGTTGACGTTCCAGATTTTCTTGGAAAACTAGAACCTAATGCTTTTGAAGATTGGCTAACAGCTATCGAGGATTACTTCGATTGGTTTGCTGTTTCAGAGGATAGAAAGGTTCGTTATGTTCGGATGAAATTAAAAGGCCACGCACGAGCATGGTGGGGGAGTGTAGAGGAACAATTGCGTCGAACACGTAGACCAGCAATTTCTAATTGGGAAGAGATGAAAGAGAGACTGAAAGAGAAATATTTGCCCATTGACTATGAGCAGATGATGTTCGAGGAGATGTTGCAACTTAGACAAGGTTCATTAAGTGTTGATCAATTTACAGATCGCTTCCACGAGTTGACTGTGCGTAGTAAGGTTGTGGAAACTGAGCAGCAAACTTTAGCCCGATACCGTACTGGGTTACGCAATGACCTGCGTAAAGAGATGTGGACTGCACGATTAATCAACGTAGAAGAGGCATACCAGTTGGCACTCCGTATTGAGAAACAACTAGGACCTTCTGTCGGGAGAAAAATCATGTCCTGGGATTCAAAATCAGAATTTATCTCAACATCTTCAACCCAAAGGCTCCCGCCACAAAGGGATCAAATTAGAAGTGGGGTCAGTGGAGATTATAAAGGAAAAGCCAAAGCCTCTAACGAAGGACCACAATGCTATAAATGTAAAGGCTTCGGTCACTATGCTGTTGTATGTCCTACAAGGGATAAGAAACTAGCCTTTATTTGCGAAAAAGAATTATTAGTGGAGGACACTGTTGATGACACAGAGGAGGAAGAAATTGATGGGAGTAGACTTAGTGACGAAGAACACTTGAGTGCATCCGAATTACCCAGCTGTGTTATCCATCGAATATTAACAGGAACAAGGAAGGAGCTCCAGACTAATCCCGAATGGTTACGCACCAATATTTTTCACACTCGCATGGAGCATAATGGTCGGGCTCTGAATGTCATTATTGATAATGGCAGCGGCATGAATGTGATCTCTGAAACTGCCATTGAACGCTTGGGGCTAAAAACTGAGAAGCACCCCACCCCTTATCGGATTAGCTGGGTTAATGAGGCCAATTCTGTCCACGTAAAGCAGCGTTGCTTGGTTAAATTTTCATTGGGAAAAAAATATATTGACGAAGCCTGGTGTGATGTAATTCCTATGACTGTATGCCATATGCTACTGGGGCGTCCGTGGCTCTATGACCGGAGAGTTCTCTATGACGGGTATGCTAATACCTATTCTTTTAATTTCCAAGGTAAGAAATTTGTTTTGGATCCCCTACAGATTTCAGAGTTTGATACAAAAAAGGAGGTTGTCCCAGTCTTAACAATACGACAATTTTCTCGAATTATCGAAGCGGAAAACATGGTACTATTAATAGTGAACCGTGAGGTGAAGCAGGAAGACAACATTATTCCAACAGATCTTCCAACAGAGTTCTTAGCAATGCTGGAAGAATTTCAGGATATCATGCCTGATGAGGTTCCAAACTGACTACCCCCAATGAGGGAAGTACAGCACGCCATTGATCTAATTCCAGGATCAACCCTGCCTAATTTACCGCACTACCGCATGAGCCCAACAGAGAATGAAGAGCTCAGTCGTCAAATTCAACAATTACTGGACAAGGGTTTCATTCGAGAAAGTCTCAGCCCCTGCGCTGTCCCAGTTCTACTTACACCAAAGAAGGACGGTACTTGGAGGATGTGCGTCGATAGTCGAGCCATTAATAAAATAACTGTGAAGTACCGGTTTCCTATTCCTCGTCTTGATGATATGTTGGATTTATTATGTGGCTCCTCTATTTTCACTAAGATCGACCTCCGGAGCGGTTATCACCAGATTCGCATCCAGGTGGGTGACGAATGGAAAACAGCATTCAAAACGAAAGATGGGCTTTTTGAGTGGCTAGTCATGCCATTCGGACTAACCAACGCACCAAGCACCTTCATGCGCGTAATGACGCAAATTCTCAAACCATTTTTGGGAAAATTCGTTGTTGTTTATTTTGATGACATCTTAATTTTTAGCCGAAGCATGCAGGAACATTTAAGCCATGTCGAACAAATTCTGAAGGTCCTAAGAGCTGAACAGCTCTACATTAACAAAGCCAAGTGTTCATTTATGAGGCAAAGTGCCAAGTTTCTGGGTTTTATCATATCTAATCAAGGTGTTGAGGCCGACCCTGCAAAGGTCCAAGCTGTACAGCAATGGCCAACCCCCCAGAATCTATCCGAAGTTCGGAGCTTTCACGGCTTAGCCACATTTTATCGGCGGTTTATTCGCAATTTCAGCACAATCATGGCCCCAATCACCGAGTGCCTGAAAGAAAAGAAATTTGCATGGAGTATGGCAGCTGCCAAAGCATTCACAGAAATTAAAAACAAGATGGGACACGCACCAGTACTCAAGTTACCAGATTTCTCCAAAATTTTTGAAGTAGCTTGTGACGCATCACATGTGGGAATCGGGGGAGTGCTAAGTCAGGAGGGCCATCCCATTGCTTTTTTTTAGTGAAAAGCTTAATGACACTCGTCGGCGATACTCGGTATATGACATGGAATTCTACGCTTTAATTCAAACACTCAAGCATTGGCGCCCTTATTTGATCCACAGAGAGTTTATCCTCTTTACAGACCATGACTCCCTGAAACACTTAAATTCCCAAAACAAAATTAATGCACGACATGCTCGTTGGATGGATTATTTACAGCAGTTTGATTTTGTTATTCGACATAAAGCAGGGACAGAAAATAAGGTGGCTGACGCCTTAAGCAGGAGACCACACCTGTTACACATGTTTTCAGCCAATGTTGCAGGTTTCGACAGCATAAAAACCGAATATACCAGCGATGAGGACTTTGGTAGTGTATGGAATAATATTTCTAATCAGGGAAACTCAGCTGAGAAGGAGTATGTGTTGCGAGATGGATTCCTATTCTACAAATCACGGCTTTGCATTCCTCGTGGCTCATTTCGGGAATTCTTGATTACAGAGCTCCATGGCGGGGGCCTCGCTGGCCACTTCGGTCATGATAAAACTTTTGCTACTGTCGCTGACCGCTTCTATTGGCCTCGAATGAGGAGGGACGTCCATACTGTGGTCGATCGGTGTCGAGTTTGCCAAATAAATAAAGGCACTAAGCAACCTGCAGGGCTTTATACGCCACTCCCCATCCCAGACAGACCATGGCAGCATCTTAGCATGGATTTTGTCCTTGGGTTGCCAAGAACTTTGCGGCAATATGATTCAATCATGGTGGTAGTTGACCGTTTTTCCAAAATGGCCCATTTCCTCCCCTGCCACAAAACTTACGATGCATCAAGAGTTGCTACCTTATTCCTGCAGGAGGTTGTTCGTCTGCATGGTATCCCAGTTTCAATCGTGTCTGACAGGGATGTCAAGTTTGTAAGTTATTTTTGGAAAACATTGTGGGCAAAACTGGGAACAAAATTGATGTTCTCTAGTGCCTTCCATCCCCAAACGGATGGCCAGACTGAGGTCACCAACAGAAGTTTGGGAAATTTATTACGTTGCCTAGTCACGGATCATGTGACCAGCTGGGATATGGTGCTTCCGCACGCTGAATTTGCCTTTAACAACTCTGTTAACCGTTCAACAGGCTGCACCCCATTTGAAGTTGTTCATGGCTTTCGACCCAACACTCCACTTGATGTTATTTCGTTACCATCACCACCCAGGCCAAGCGAGGCTGCGCTGGATTTCTCCAGCTACATGCGAGACATTCACGAGGAATGCAAACGGCGTCTGACCACCCATACAAATTCTTATGCAGCTGTGGCAAATGCAAAACGCAAGGATCGACAATTTAATACAGGTGATATGGTTCTCGTTCG
>Ga0325403_1001179_pt1 | contig 21275 bp, 40 predicted proteins | sample PopdelMetagenome_19_FD_205665 | JGI IMG/M metagenome (GOLD analysis project Ga0325403, IMG submission 205665) | Populus deltoides microbial communities from Bellville, Georgia, United States - Xylem-PdKOR-R4 | ecosystem: Host-associated > Plants > Phyllosphere > Stem > Wood/Secondary xylem... | reverse complement strand
TGATCCGTCTGTTGGATCGCGCTTAAATTTTTACAGGATTCTAGACCTTGTTTTCATTGGGGTAGCTATGGAATGCTACTCGGTAACGAGGATGTCTGGTTAGTCAAACTTGAGTATTGGCTTAAAAGGGTCATAACTTTTGACCCAACCATTGGATCATGCTCAAATTTTTACGGGGGTTTCTAGAGGATGTTTTCCTTGGGTTAGCTATGGAATGGCTACTAGGTGACGAGGATGTCTGGTTAGCAGAACTTGAGTATCGGGTAAAAAAGGCATAACTTTTGATGTGACCGTCGGATCGCGCTTAAATTTTTACCGGGGTTTACAAAGGCTATTTTCCTTGGGGTAGCTAAGGAATGGCTACTACTTGATGAGGATGTCTGGTCGGTTGAACTTGAGTATTAGGTAAGAAGGGTCATAACTTGTGATCCGACAGTTGGATCGCGCTCCAATTTTTGCAGAGTTTCTAGAGGGTCTTTTCCTTGGGGTAGTTATGGAATGGTACTAGCTGATGAGGATGTCTTCTCGATCGAACTTGATTATCGGCTCAAAAGGGGCATAACTTGTGATCCGACACTTGGATTATGCTCAAATTTTTACAGGGGTTTCAAGAGGCTGTTTTCCTTGGGGTAGCTATGGCATGGCTACTAGGTGACGAGGATGTCTTGGCAGTCGAAATTGAGTATTGGCTCGAAAAGGCCATAACGTTTGATCCGATCGTTGGATCGCGCTCTAATTTTTATAGGGGTTTCCAGCGGATATTTTCCTTAGGGTAGGATTGAAATGGCTACTAGGTGATGAGGATGTCTGGTCGGTCGAACTTGAGTATCAGGTCAAAAGGGCCATAACTTTTGATCTGGCAGTTGGATCGTGCTCAGATTTTTAAAGGAATTTCTAGATGCTGTTTTCCTTGGGCCAGCTATGGAATGGCTACTAGGTGACGAGGATGTCTGGTTGGCAGAACTTGAGTATCGAGTCAAATGGGCCATAACTTTTGATCCGACTGTCGGATCGCGCTTAAATTTTTACCGGGGTTTACAAAGGCTATTTTCCTTGGGGTAGCTAAGGAATGGCTACTACTTGATGAGGATGTCTGGTCAGTTGAACTTGAGTATTAGGTAAGAAGGGTCATAACTTGTGATCCGACAGTTGGATCGCGCTCCAATTTTTGCAGAGTTTCTAGAGGGTCTTTTCCTTGGGGTAGTTATGGAATGGTACTAGCTGATGAGGATGTCTTCTCGATCGAACTTGATTATCGGCTCAAAAGGGGCATAACTTGTGATCCGACACTTGGATTACGCTCAAATTTTTACAGGGGTTTCAAGAGGCTGTTTTCCTTGAGGTAGCTATGGCATGGCTACTAGGTGACGAGGATGTCTTGGCAGTCGAAATTGAGTATTGGCTCGAAAAGGCCATAACGTTTGATCCGATCGTTGGATCGCGCTCCAATTTTTATAGGGGTTTCCAGCGGATATTTTCCTTAGGGTAGGATTGAAATGGCTACTAGGTGATGAGGATGTCTGGTCAGTCGAACTTAAGTATTGGGTCATAAGGGCCATAACTGTTGATCCGACCGTTGAATCGCGCTCAAATTTTTACAGGCGTTTCGAGAGGATGTTTTGCTTGGCGTGGCTATGGAATGGCTACTAGGTGACGAGGATGTGTGGTCAGTTGAACTTGAGTATAGGGTCAGAAGGGCCATAACTTTTGATTCCACCGTTGGATCGCACTCTAATTTTTATAAGGGTTTCAAGAGCCTGTTTTCAATGGGGTAGCTATGGAAAGGTACCAGTTAACGACAATGGCTTGTCGAACTAACTTCAGTATCGGTTCAAAAGGGCCATAACTTGTGATCCGAACGTTGTATCGCGCTCAAATTTTTACAGGGGTTTCGAGAGGCTGTTTCCATTGGGGTAGTTATTGAATGACTACTCGATGACTAGGTTGTCTGGTCGGCCGAACTTGAGTATCGGCATAAAAATGGCATAATTTTTTATCCGACCGTTGGATTGCCCTCAAAATTTTACATTGGTTTTCTTCATTAGGGTAGTTAGTGAATGGCTACTCGGTGACGAGGTTGTCTGCTCCTTCGAACTCGAGTATCGACTCAAAAGGGCCAAAACTTGTGATTTAATCGTTTGATTGCTCTCAAATTTTTACATGGGTTTCCAGAGGCTGCTTTCATTGGGTAGCAATAGAATATGTGTCGGTGACGAGGATGTCTGGTTAGTTGAATTTGAGCATCGGCTCCAAAAGGCACAACTTTTGATCCCACCGTAAGATCGTGCTCAAATTTTTATAAGGGTTTCCAGAGGCCATTTTCATTGGGGTAGTTATGGAATGCTATTTGGTGACGAGGATGTCTAGTCGGTTTAACTTGAGTACCGAGTCAAAAGAGCCATAACTTGTGATCCGACCCTTGGATCGTGCTCAAATTTTTACAGGGGTTTCAAGAGGTTGTTTTCCTTGGGGTAGCTATGGAATGGCTACTAGGTGAGGAGGATGTGTGGTCGGTCGAACTTGAGTATGGGGTCAAAAGAGCCATAACTTTTGATCCGTCTGTTGGATCGCGCTTAAATTTTTACAGGATTCTAGACCTTGTTTTCATTGGGGTAGCTATGGAATGCTACTCGGTAACGAGGATGTCTGGTTAGTCAAACTTGAGTATTGGCTTAAAAAGATCATAACTTTTGACCCAACCATTGGATCATGCTCAAATTTTTACGGGGGTTTCTAGAGGATGTTTTCCTTGGGTTAGCTATGGAATGGCTACTAGGTGATGAGGATGTCTGGTCGGTTGAACTTGAGTATCGGGTAAAAAAGGCATAACTTTTGATGTGACGATTGGATCGCGCTCAAATTGTTTTAGGGGTTCCTAGAGCCTGTTTTCATTGGGGTAGCTATGGGATGCTACACGGTGACCAGGATGTCTGTTTAGTCAAACTTGAGTATCGTCTTAAAAGGGTCATAACTTTTAATCTGACTGTTGGATCGCGCTCAAATATTTACAGGGGTTTTTAGAGCCAGTTTTCATTGAGGTAGCTATGGAATGCTACTCGGTGACGAGGATGTCTGGTTTGTCGAACTTGAATATTGGGTCAAAAAGGCCATAACTTTTGATCGAACCGTTGGATCGTAGTTAAATTTTTACAGGGGTTTCTAGAGCCTGTTTTCATTGGGGTAGCTATGGAACGCTACTCGGTGACGAGGATTTCTGGTTAGTTGAACTTGAGTATCGGCTCATAAGGGTTTTAATTTTTGATCAAACCGTTGGATTGCGCTCAAATTTTTACAGGGATTTTAAAGGCTGTTTTCTTGTGGTAGCTATGGAATGGTACTAGTGGACGAGGTTATCTTGTCGATCGAACTTCATTATCGGCTTAAAAGGGACATAAGATGTGATCCGACCGTTGAATCTCGCTCAAATATTTACAGGGGTTTCTAGAGGATGTTTTCCTTGGGTAGCTATGGAATGGCTACTAGGTGATGACGATCTCTGGTCGGTCGAACTTAAGTATCGGGTAAAAAAGGCCATAACTTTTATCCGACTGTTGGATCGCTCTTAAATTCTTATAGTGGTTTCTAGACCCTGTTTTCATTAAGGTTGCTATGGGATGCTACTCGGTAACGAGGATGTCTGGTTCGTCAAACTTGAGTATTGGCTTGAAAGGGTCATAACTTTTGATCCGACCGTTGGATCGCACTCAAAGTTTTACAGGGGTTTCCAAAGGTTGTTTTCCCTGTGGGAGTAATGCAATGGTACTAGATGACGAGGATGTCTTGTCGATCAAACTTCAGTATCGGCTCAAAAGGGCCTTAACTTTTGATCCGACCGTTTGATTGCCTTCAAATTTTTACAGGGTTTTCAAAAGTTGTTTTTCATGTGGTACTATGGAATGGTACTAGTGGACGACGTTGTCTTGTCAATCGAACTTGAGTATTGGCTCAAAATGGCCATAACTTATGATCCGACCGTTGGATCTCGCTCAAATTTTTACAAGGGTTTCCAAAGGCTGTTTTCCAAATGGTAGCTATGCAATGGCAGTAGATACGAGGATGTCTTGTCAATCGAACTTGAGTATCAGCTCAAAAGGGCCATAACTTGTGATCCAACCGTTGAATCGCGCTTAAATTTTTACAAGGGTTTCTAGAGGCTGTTTTCCTTGAGGTAGATATAGAATGGCTATTAGGTGGTGATGATGTCTGGCAAGTCGAACATGAGTATCGGATCAAAAGGGCCATAACTATTTATACGACCGTTGGACCGCGTTCAAATTTTTAGAGAGGTTTCTAGAGCCATTTTTCATTGAGGTAGCTATGGAATGCTACTTGGTGATGAGGATGTCTGGTTGGTCGAACTTGAGTATCAGCTTAACAGGGTCATAACTTTTGATTCGATAGTTTGATTGCGCTCAAAGTTTTACAAGGGTTTCCAAAGGCTGTTTTCCACGCGGTAGCTATGCAATGGTACTAGATGACCAGGATGTCTTGTCGATCGAACTTGAGTATCGGTTCAAAAGTGCCTTAACTTTTGATCCAACTGTTGGATCGCACTCAAATTTTTACAGGGTTTCCAAAGGTTGTTTTTCATGTGGTAGCAATGGAATGGTACTAGTGGACGAGGTTGTCTTGTCGATCGAACTTGAGTATCGGCTCTAAAGGGCCATAACTTGTGGTCCGACCGTTGGATCTCACTCAAATTTTACAGGGTTTCCAAAGGCTGTTTTCCAAGTGGTACCTATGCAATGGCAGTAGATACGAGGATGTCTTGTCAATCGAACTTGAGTATCGGCTCAAAAGGGCAATAACTTGTGATCCGATCGTTGGATCGCGCTCAAATTTGTATAGGGTTTCCAAAGGTTGTTTTTCATGTGGTAGCAATGGAATGGTACTAGTGGACGAGGTTGTCTTGTCGATCAAACTTGAGTATCGGCTCAAAAGGGCCATAACTTGTGATCCAACCGTTGAATCTCGCTCAAATTTTTATAGGGGTTTCCAAAGGCTGTTTTCCAAGTGGTAGCTATGCAATGGTAGTAGATACGAGGATGTCTTGTCAATCAAACTTGAGTATCGGCTTAAAAGGGCCATAACATGTGATCCGACCATTGGATCGCGCTCAAATTTTTACAGAGGTTTCTAGAGGCTGTTTTCTTTGGGCTAGGTATGGAATGGCTACTAGGTGATGAGGATATCTGGTCGGTTGAACTTGAGTATCGGAATAAAAGGGCCATAACTATTGATCCGATTGTTGGATCGCGTTCAAATTTTTATAGGGGTTTCTAAAGCCATTTTTCAATGTGGTAGCTATGGAATGCTACTCGGTGATGAGAATGTTTGGTCGGTCGAACTTGAGTATCGGCTTAACAGGGTCATAATTTTAGATGCTACAGTTGGATCGCGCTGAAATTTTTACAGTGGTTTCCAGAGGCTGTTTTCAATGGGGTAGCTATGGACTGGCTATTAGGTGACGAGGATGTCTGGTCGGTTGAACTTGAGTATCGGCTCAAAAGGGCCTTAACTTTTGATCCGATCGTAGGATCGCGCTCAAATTTTTACAAAGTTTCCACAAGCTGTTTTTCATATGGTAGCTATGGAGTGGTACTAGTTGACGAGGTTGTCTTGTCGATTGAACTTGAGTATCGGCTCAAAAGGGCCATAACTTGTGATCCGATCATTGAATCGCGCTCAAATATTTACAGAGGTTTCTAGAGGTTGTTTTCCTTGGGGTAGTTATGGAATGGCTACCAGGTGATGAGGATGTCTGGTCGGTCAAACTTGAGTATTGGGTCAAAAAGGCCATAACTTTTATCCGACTGTTGGATCGCGCTCAAATTTTTAAAGGGGTTTGTAGAGGCTATTTTCCTTGGCGCAGCTATGAAATGGCTACTGGTAACGAGGATGTCTGGTTAGTCGAACTTGATTATCGGCTTAACATGGTTATAACTTTTGATCCAACCGTTGGATCGCGCTTAAATTTTTACAGGGGTTTCCAAAGGCTGTTTTCTATGTGGTAGCTATGCAATGGTACTAAATGACGAGGATGTCTTGTCGATCGAACTTGAGTATCGGCTCAAAAGGGCCATAACTTGTGATCGTTGGATCGCGCTCAAATTTTTACAAGGGTTTCTAGAGTCTGTTTTCCTTGGGGTAGGTATGGAAAGGCTACTAGGTGATGAGGATGTCTGGTCGGTCGAACTTAAGTTTCGGACCAAAAGGGCGATAACTGTTGATACGACAGTTGGATCACATTCAAATTTTTAGAGGGGTTTTCTAGAGCCATTTTTCATTGGGGTAGCTATGGAATGCTACTCGGTGACGAGTATATCTGGTCAGTCGAACTTGAGTATCGGCTTAACAAGGTCATAATTTTTTATTCGACAGTTGGATCGCGCTGAAATTTTTACAATGGTTCCCAAAGACTGTTTTCCATGTAGTAGCTATGCAATGGTACTAAATGACGAGGATGTTTTGTCGATCGAACTTGAGTATTGGCTCAAAAGGGCCATAACATGTGATCCAACCGTTGGATCGCGCTCAAATTTTTACAAGGTTTTCTAAAGGCTGTTTTCCTTGTGGTAGGTATAGAGTGGATACTAGGTGATGAGGATGTCTGGTCGGTCGAAGTTGAGTATCAGATCAAAATAGCCATAACTATTGATCCGACCGTTGGATCGTGTTTAAATTTTTATAGGGGTTTCTAGAGCCATTTTTCATTGGGGCAGCTATGAAATTGCTACTAGGTGATGAGGATGTCTGGTCGGTTGAACTTGAGTATCGGGTAAGAAAGGCCATAACTTTTGATCTTACTGTTGGATCGCGCTCAAATGTTTAAAGGGGTTTCTAGAAGCTGTTTTCCTTGTGGCAGCTATGGAATGGCTACTAGATGACGAGGATGTCAGGTCGATCGAACTTCAGTATCGGGTCAAAAGGGCCATAACTTTTGATCGGACCGTTGGATCGCCCTCAAATTTTTACAGGGGTTTCTAAAGCCTCTTTTCATTGGGTAGCTATGCAATGTTACTTGGTGACGAGGATGTCTGGTTAGTCGAACTTGAGTACCGGCTTAAAAGGATCATAACTTTTGATCCGACAATTGGATCGTGCTCCAGTTTTTACAGAGGTTTCTAGAGGCTTTTTTCCTTGGGGTAGTTACGAAATGGCTACTAGGTGACGAGGATGTATCGTTGGTTGAACTTGAGTATCGGGTCAAAAGAGCCATAACTTTTGATCCGACTGTTGGATCGTGCTCCAATTTTTACAGGGGTTTCATAGGCTCTTTTCCTAGGGGTAGTTATGGAATGATACTAGCTCACGAGGATGTCTTGTCGATCGAACTTGAGTATCGGCTCAAAAGGGCCATAACTTGTGATCCGATAGTTTGATCACGATTAGATTTTTGTAGGGGTTTCAAGAGGCTGTTTTCTTTGGGGTAGCTATGGAATTGCTACTTGGTGATGAGAATGTCAGGTCTGTGGAACTTGAGTATCGGGTCAAAAGGGCCATAACTTTTGATCCGACCATTGGATCGCGCTTCATTTTTTACAAGGGTTTCCAGAGGCTCTTTTCCTTGGGGTAGGTATGGAATGGCTACTAGGTGACGAGGATGTCTAGTTGGTCGAACTTCAGTATTGGGTAAGAAGGTCCATAACTTTTGATGCAGCCGTTGGATCGCGCTCAAATGTTTAAAGTGGTTTCTAGAGGCTGTTTTCCTTGGGGTAGTGAAGGAATGGTACTAGCTGACGAGGATGTCTTGTCGATCGAACTTGAGTATCGGCTCAAAAGGGCCATAACTTGTGATCCGATAGTTGGATCACGCTTAAATTTTTACAGGGGTTTCATGAGCCTGTTTTCTTTGGGGTTGCTATGGAATTGCTACTAGGTGACGAGGATATTTGGTCTGTTAAACTTGAGTATAAGGTCAAAAGGGCCACAACTTTTGATCCAACCGTTGGATCACGGTCAAAATTTTAAAGGGTTTCTTGATGCTGTTTTCATTGGGGTAGCTATGGAATGCTACTCGGTGACAAGGATGTCTAGTTAGTCGAACTTGAGTATCGGGTCAGAAGGACCATAACTTTTGATCCTACCGCTGGATTGCGCTCAAATCTTTCAAGTGTTTCTAGAGGCTATTTTCCTTGGGGCAGCTATGGAATGGCTACTAGGTGACAAGGATGTCTGGTCGGTCGAACATGAGTGTCGGGTAAGAAGGGCCATAACTTTTGATCGGACCATTGGATCGCGCTCAAATGTTTACAGGGGTTTTTAGAGCCTGTTTTCATTGGGGTAGCTATGCAATGCTACTCTGTGATGAGGATGTCTCGTTAGTCGAACTTGTGTATCGGATCAAAAGGGCCATAACTTTTGATCCGGCGGTTGGATCGCGCTCCAATTTTTACAGGGGTTTCCAGAGGCTCTTTTCCTACGGGTAGTTATGGAATGGTACTAGATGACGAGGATATCTTGTCGATCGAACTTGAGTATCGGCTCAAAAGGGTTATAACTTTTGATCTGATCGTTGGATAGCGCTCAAATGTTTACAGGAGTTTACAAAGGCTCTTTTCCTTAGGGTAGTTATGGAATGGTACTAACTGACGAGGATGTCTTGTCGATCGAACTTGAGTATCGACTCAAAAGGGCCATAACTTATGATCCGAGAGTTGGATCGCGCTCAAAGTTTTACAAGGTTTTCTAGAGGCTATTTTCCTTGGGGTAGCTATGGAATGGCTACTATGTGAGGAGAATGTCTGGTCGATCGAACTTGAGTATCAGGTCAAAAAGGCCATAACTTTTGATCCGTCCGTTGGATCGCGCACAAATTTTACAGGGGTTTCTAGAGCTTGTTTTCTTTGGGGTAGCTATGGAATGCTACTCGGTGACAAGGATGTCTGGTCAGTCAAACTTGAGTATTGGCTCAAAAGGGCGGTAACTTTTGATTCGACCGTTGGATCATGCTCAAATTTTTAAAAGGGTTTCTAGAGGTTGTTTTCCTTGGGGCAGCTATGGATTGGCTACTAGGTGACAAGGATGTCTGGTTGGCCGAACTTGAGTTTCGGGTGAAAAGGGCCATAACTTTTGATCGGACTGTTGGATCGCGCTCAAATATTTACAGGGGTTTCTAGTCCTTGTTTTCATTGGGGTAGCTATGCAATGCTACTTGGTGACGAGGATGTCTGGTCAGTTGAACTTGAGTATCGGCTTAAAAGGGTTATAACTTTTCATCCGACAGTTGGATCGCGCTTCAATTTTTACAGGGGTTTCCAAATGCTCTTTTCCTTGGGGTAGTTATGGAAAGGTACTAGCTGATGAGGATGGCTTGTCTATCGAACTTGAGTATCGAGTAAGAAAGGCCATAACTTTTGATCCTACCGTTGGATCGTGCTCTAATTTTTAAAGTGGTTTCTAGAGGTTGTTCTCCTTGGGCTAGCTATGGAATGGCAACTAGGTGACGAGGATGTCAGGTCGGTCGAACTTGAGTATCGGGTGAAAAGGGCCATAATTTTTGATCCAACCGTTGCATCGCGCTCAAATAATTATAGGGGTTTCTAAAGCCTATTTTCATTGGGCTAGCTATGTTGAGGTAGTTATGGAATGGCTACTAGGTGACGAGGATGTCTGGTCGGTCGAACTTGAGTATCGGTTAAGAAGGACCATAACTTTTGATCCTACCGTTGGATCGCGCTCAAATTTTTAAAAGGGTTTCTAGAGGCTGTTTTCCTTGGGGCAGCTATGGAATGGCTACTAGGTGACGAGGATGTCAGGTCGTCTGCACTTGAGTATCGAGTGAAAAGAGCCATAACTTTTGATCCGACCGTTGCATCGCGCTCAAATAATTCTGGGGGTTTATAGAGCCTATTTTCATTGGGGTAACTATGTTGAGGTAGTTATGGAATGGCTACAAGGTGACGAGGATGTTTGGTCGGTCGAACTTGAGTATCGGGTCAAAAGGGCCATAACTTTTGATCCGACCGTTTGATCGCGCTCAAATATTTACATGGGTTTCTAGAAGTTGTTTTCCTTGAGGTAGCTATGGAATTGCTATTAGGTGATGATGATATCTGGTCGGTCGAACTTGAGCATCAGGCCAAAAGGACCATAACTTTTGATCCGACCGTTGGATCGCTCTCAAATATTTACAGAGGTTTTTATAGCCTATTTTCATTGGGGTAGCTATGGAATGCTACTCGGTGACAAGGATGTCTGGTCAGTCGAACTTGAGTATCAGCTTAAAAGGGTCGTAACTTTTGATTCGACCGTTGTATCGCACTCAAATGTTTATAGGGATTTCACGAGGCTGTTTTCTTTGGGGTAGCTATGGAATGGCTACAATGTAACGAGGATGTCTGGTCGGTCGAACTTGATTATCGGGTCAAAAGGGCCATAACTGTTGATCCGACCGTTCAATCGCACTCAAATATTTACATGGGTTTCTAGAGGCTGTTTTCCTTAAGGTAGCTATGGAATTGCTACTAGGTGACGAGGATGTCTGGTCGGTCGAACTTGAGCATCGGGCCAAAAGGACCATAACTTTTGATCCGACCGTTGGATCGCTCTCAAATATTTACAGGGGTTTTTATAGCCTATTTTCATTGGGGTAGCTATGGAATGCTACTCGGTGACGAGGATGTCTGGTCAGTCGAACTTGAGTATCGGCTTAAAAGGGTCGTAACTTTTGATTCGACCGTTGTATCGCACTCAAATGTTTATAGGGATTTCACGAGGCTGTTTTCTTTAGGGTGGCTATGGAATGGCTACAATGTAACGAGGATGTCTGGTCGGTCTCGAACTTGATTATCCTATCAAAAGGGCCATAACTTTTGATCCGACCGTTGGTTCGCGCTAAAAAATATACAGGGGTTTCCAAAGGTTGTTTTCCAAGTGGTAGTTAAGGAATGGTACTAGGTGACGAGGATGTCTTGTCGATCAAACTTGAGTATCGGCTCAAAAGTGCCATAACTTGTGATCCTACCGTTGGATCGTGCTCAAATTTCTACAGGGGTTCCTAGAAGCTCTTTTCCTTAGGGTAGTTATGGAATGGTACTAGCTGACGAGGATGTCTTGTCCATCAAACTTGAGTATCGGCTTAAAAGGCTTATAACTTTTGATCTGACAATTGGATCGCGCTCAAAAATTTACAGGGGTTTCCAGAGGCTCTTCTTATTGGGTAGCTATGGAATGGTTATTAGGTGACAAGAATGTCTGGTCGGTTGAACTTGAGTATCAGACCACAAATGCCATAAATTTTGATCCGACCGTTGGATCGCGCTCCAATTTTTACAAGTGTTTCGAGAGGCCATTTTTCTTGGGGTAGGTATGGAATGGCTACTAGGTGACGAGGATGTCGGGTTGGTCGGACTTTAATATCTGGTCAAAAGGGCCATAGCTTTTGATCGGACCGTTGGATCGCACTCCAATTTTTACAAGTGTTTCGAGACGCTCTTTTCCTTGGGGTAGTTATGGAATGGTACTAGCTGACGAGGATGTCTTGTCGATCGATCTTGAGTATCGGCTAAAAAGGGTAATAACTTCTTATCCGACAGTGGGATTTTGCTCAATTTTTTACAGCGGTTTCAAGAGGTTGTTTTCCTTGGGGTAGCTATGGAATTGCTACTAGGTGACGAGGATGTCTGGTCGGTCGAACTTGAGCATCGGGCCAAAAGGACCATAACTTTTGATCCGACCGTTGGATCGCTCTCAAATATTTACAGGGGTTTTTATAGCCTATTTTCATTGGGGTAGCTATGGAATGCTACTCGGTGACGAGGATGTCTGGTCAGTCGAACTTGAGTATCGGCTTAAAAGGGTCGTAACTTTTGATTTGACCGTTGTATCGCACTCAAATGTTTATAGGGATTTCACGAGGCTGTTTTCTTTAGGGTGGCTATGGAATGGCTACAATGTAACGAGGATGTCTGGTCGGTCGAACTTGATTATCGGGTCAAAAGGGCCATAACTTTTGATCTGACCGTTGGTTCGCACTTAAATTTTTACAAAGGTTTCCAAAGGTTGTTTTCCATGTGTAGCTATTGAATGGTACTAGTTGACGAGGATGTCTTGGTGATCTAACTTGAGTATCGGCTCAAAAGGGCCATAACTTGTGATCCGACCGTTGGATCACGCTCAAATTTGTGCAAGGGTTTCTAGAGGCTGTTTTCCTTGGGGTAGCTATGGAATGGCTACTAGGTGAGGACGATGTCTGGTCGGTCGAACTTGAGTATCGGGTCAAAAAGGCCATAACTTTAGATCCGACTGTTGGGTCGTGCTCAAATATTTATAGTGGTTTCTATAGCCTGTTTTCATTGGGGTAGCAATAGAATGCTACTCGTTGATGAGGATGTCTGGTTAGTCGAACTTGAGTATCGGATTAAAAGGGTCATAACATTTGATCTGATAATTGGATCGCGCTCAAATTTTTACAGGGTTTTCCAGAGCCTGTTTTCATTGGGGTAGCTATGGAATGGCTATTAGGTGACGAGGATGTCAGATCGGTTGAACTTGAGTATCGGATCACAAGGGCCATAACTTTTGATTCGACCGTGGGATAGTGTTTCAATTATTTTAGAGGTTTCTAGAGGCTCTTTTCCTTGGGGTAGTTATGGAATAGTACTACCTGACGAGGATGTCTTGTCGATCAAACTTGAGTATCGGCTCAAAAGGGCCATAACTTTTGATCCGATAGTTGAATCATGATCAAATTTTTACAGGGGTTTCAAGAGGCTGTTTTCCTTAGGGTAGCTATAGAATTGCTACTAGGTGATGAGGATGTCTGGTCAGTCAAACTTGAGTATCCGGTCAAAAGAGCCAAAACTTTTGATCCGACTGTTGTACCACGTTCAAATAATTACAGAGGTTTCTAGAGCCTGTTTTGATTGGGGAATCTTTGGAATGGCTATTAGGTGGCGAGGATACCAGGTTGGCCGAACTTGAGTTTCGGATCATAAGGGCGATAACTTTTTATTTGACCGTGGGATCGTGCTCCAATTTTAACAGGGGTTTCCAGAGTCTCTTTCCCTTAGGGTAGTTATGAAATGGTATTAGCTGACGAGGATGTTTTGTAAATCAAACTTGAGTATCGGCTCAAAAGGGCCATAACTTCTAATCCAACAATTGGATCACGCTCAAAGGGGTTTCAAGAGGCTGTTTTCCTTGGGGTAGCTATGCAATTGCTACTAGGTGATGAGGATGTCTAGTCGGTCGAACTTGAGTATGGGGTCAAAAGAGCCAAAACTTTTGATCTGATCCTTGTATCGTGCTCAAATATTTACAGGGGTTTCTAAAGCCTGTTTTCATTGGGGAAGCTATGGAATGCTCCTTGGTGACGAGGTTGTCTGGTTAGTCGAACTTGATTATTGGGTCAAAAGGGCCATAACTTTTGATTGGACCGTTGGATCGCGCTCAATTTTTTACATAGGTTTCTAGAGCTAGTTTTTATTGAGGTAACTTTTGATCCGACTATTGGATCGTGCTTAAATTTTTACAGGGGTTTCCAAAGGCTGTTTTCCATGTGGTATCTATGGAATGGTACTAGTTAATGATGATGTCTTGTCGATCGAACTTGAGTATCGGCTCAAAAAGGCCATAACTTGTGATCCGACCATTGGACCGCACTCAAACTTTTATAGGGGTTTCTAGAGCCTATTATCATTGGGGAAGCTATGGAATGCTACTCGATGACAAGAATGTCTAGTGAGTCAAAATTGAGTATTGGGTCAAAAGAACCATAACTTTTGATCCGACCGTTGGATCGCGCTCAAATATTTACAAGGGTTTCTAGAGCCTGTTTTCATTGGGGTAGCTACAGAATGCTACTCGGTGACGAGGATGTCTGGTTAGTCGAACTCGATAATCAACTTAAAAGGGCATAACTTTTGATCCAACCATTGGATCGTGCTCAAATTTTTACAGGGTTTTCCAAAGGCTATTTTCATTGGGGTAGCTATGGAATGGTTATTAGGTGACGAGGTTCTCTAGTCAGCTGAGCTTGAGTATCGGCACAAAAAGGGCATAACTTTTGATCTAATTGTTGGATTGCTCTCAAAATTTTACAATGGTTTCCACAAGCTGTTTTGATTGGGGTAGTTAGTGAATGGCTACTCAGTGATGAGGTTGTCTACTCGTTCGAACTTGAGTATCGGCTCAAAAGGGCCAAAACTTGTGATTCGACCGTTGGATCGCTCTCAAATTTTTACAGGGGTTTTCAGATGATGTTTTCATTAGGTAGCAATGGAATGCATCTCGGTGACGAGGATGTTTGGTTAGTCGAACTTGAGATCGGCTATAAAAGGTCACAACTTTTGATCCAATCGTAAGATCGCTCTTAAATTTTTACATGGGTTTCCAGAGGCTGTTTTCATTAGGGTAGTCATGGAATGCTATTTGCTAACGAGGATGTCTAATCGGTTTAACTTTAGTATCGGGTCAAAAGGGCCATAACTTTTTATTTGACTGTTAGATCACGCTCAAGTTTTTACAGGGGTTTCTAAAGGCTTTTTTTTTTGGTAGCTACAGAATGCTACTCGGTGACAAGGTTATCTGGTTCGTCTAACTTGAGTATCAGCTTAAAATGGTCATAACTTTTGAACCGACCGTTGTATCAGGCCTAAATTTTTACAGGGGTTTCAAGATTCTGTTTTCATTGGAATAGCTATGGAATGGCTGCTCAGTGACGAGGTTGTCTGGTTGGCCAAACGTAAGTATCGGCTCAAAAGGGGCATAACTTTTGAACCGATCGTTTGATAGCGCTCAAAATTTTACTGGGGTTTCCAGAGGCTGTTTTTCGTTGTCGTAGCTATAAATGCTACTTGGTGACGAGGTTGTTTGCTGTCTAACTTGCGTATCGGCTCAAAAGGGCCATAACTTTTGATCCGACCGTTGGATTGCAATCAAATTTTTACAGGGGTTTCCAGAGGCTGTTTTCATTGGGGTACCTATGGAATGCTACTCGATGACAAGGATGTCTAGTCGGTCGAACTTGAGTATAGGCTCAAAAGGGCCATAACTTTTGATCCGACCGTTAGATACCGCTCAAACGTTGACAAGGGTTTACAGAGGTTATTTTCACTGGGATAGTTATTCAATGGCTTCTCGATGACGAGGTTGTCTGGTTGGCTGAACTTTAGTATCGGCTCAAAAGGGGCATAACTTTTGATCTGATCATTTGATCGCGCTCAAAATTTAACAGGGGTTTCCAGATGTTGATTTCATTGTCGTAGCTATGAATGCTACTCGGTGACGAAGTTTTCTGCTTCGTCCAACTTGAGAATCGGCTCAAATGGTCATAACTTTTGAACCTACCATTGGACCGTGCCCAATTTTTTACAGGGGTTTCAAGAGGCTATTTTCATTGGGGTAGCTATGGAATAGCTACTAGGTGACGAGGATGTCTTGTCTGGTGAACTTGAGTATCGACTCAAAAAGACCATAACTTTTGATCCGACTGTTTGATCGCGCTTCAATTTTTTCAGGGGTCTTTAGAGGCTGTTTTTCTTGGGGTAATTATGGAATGGCTACTAGGTGACGAGGATGTCTAGTTGGTCAAACTTGAGTATCGGGTCAAAAGGACCATAACTTTTGATCCGACCGTTGCATCGCGCTTAAATTTTTAAAGGGGTTTTTAAAGGCTATTTTCCTTGGCGCAGCTATGGAATGGCTATTAGGTAACGAGGATGTCAGGTCGGCTGAACTTGAGTAACGGGTCAAAAGGGCCATAACTTCTTATCCGACCATTGGATCTCGCTCAAATATTTACAAGGGTTTCTAGAGCCTGTTTTCATTGGAGTAGCTATGGAATGGCTACTAGGTGACGAGGATGTCTGGTCGGTCGAACTTGAGTACCAGGTCAAAAGGACCATAACTTTTGATCTAACAGTTGGATTGCTCTCAAATGTTTTCAGGTGTTTCCAGAGGCTGGTTTCCTTGGGGTAGCTAAGGAATGGTACTAGTTGACGAGGATGTCTTGTCGATCGAACTTGAGTATCAGCTCAAAAGGGCCATAACTTGTGATCACACCGTTGGATCACACTCAAATTTTTACAGGGGTTTCTAGAGGTTGTTTTCCTTGGGGTAGCTATGGAATGGCTACTAGGTGAGGAGGATGTCTGTTCGGTCGAACTTGAGAATTGGCTCGTAGAGGCCATAACTTTTGATCTGATTGTTGGATCGCACTTAAATATTTATAGGGGTTTCTAAAGCGTGTTTTCATTGGGGTAGCTATGGAATGCTTCTCGATGATGAGGTTGTCTGGTTCGTCTAACTTGAGTTTTGGCTCAAAATGGTCATAACTTTTGAACCGATCGTTGGATCGTGCTAAAATTTTTAGAGGGATTTCCAGAGGCTGTTTTTATTAGGGTAGCTATGGAATGGGTATTAAGTGACGAGGATGTCTGGTCGATTAAACTTGAGTATCGGATCATAAGGGCCATAACTTTTGATCCGACCGTTGGATCGCGCTCAAATTTTATAGGTGTTTTGAGAGGTTATTTTCATTGGGATAGTTATTCAATGGCTTCTCGATGACGATGTTGTCTGGTTGGCCGAACTTGAGTATTGGCTCAAAAGGGGCATAACTTTTGATCCGATCATTGGATCGCGTTCAAAATTTTACAGGGGTTTCCAGATGTTGTTTTCATTTTCGTAGCTATGAATGCTACTTGGTGACGAGGTTGTCTGCTTAGTCCAACTTGAGAATCAGTCAAAATGGTCATAACTTTTGAACCGACTGTTGGATCGTGACCAAAATTTTATAGGGGTTTCCAGAGGCTGTTTTCATTAGGGTAGCTAAGGAATTGCTACTAGGTGATGATGATGTCTTGTCTGGTGAACTTAAGTATCGACTAAAAAAGGCCATAACTTTTGATCCGACCGTTGGATCGCGCTCGAATTTTTACAAGGGATTCCAAAAGCTATTTTTCTTGGGGTTGCTATGGAATCGTGCTAGTTGACGATGATGTCTTGTCGATCGAACTTGGGTATCAGCTCAAAAGGGCCATAACTTGTGATCCGACCTTTCGATCGTGCTTAAATTTTTACAGGGGTTTCAAGAGGTTGTTTTTCTTGGGGTAGCTATGGAATGGCTACTTCGGGACGAGGATGTCTAGTCGGTCGAACTTGAGTATCGGGTCAAAAGGGCCATAACTTTTGATCAAATCGTTGGATTGCACTTAAATTTTTAAAGGGGTTTCTAGAGGTTGTTTTCCTTGGCGCAGCTATAGAATGGCTACTAGGGGACGAGGATGTTTGGTCGGTTGAACATGAGTATCAGGTCAAAAGGGTCATAAATTTTGATCCGATCGTTGAATCGTGCACAAATGTTTACAGGGGTTTCCAAAGGCTATTTTCCTTGGGGTAACTATGGAATGGTACTAGTTGACGACGATGTCTTGTCGATCGAAATTGGGTATCAGCTCAAAAGGGCCATAATTTGTGATCCAACCTCCGGATCAGGCTCAAATTTTAACAAGGGTTTCAAGAGCCTGTTTTCATTGGGGAGCTATGGAACGCTACTCGGTGACGAGGATGTCTGGTTAGTCGAACATGAGTATCGGCTTAAAAGGGTTATAACTTTTGATCCGACCGTTGGATCGCGCTCATATTTTTACAAGGGTTTCAAGAGGCTGCTTTCCTTGAGGTAGCTGTGGAATGGTACTTGATGACGATGATGTCTTGTCGATCGAAGTTGAGTATCGGCTCAAAAGGGTCATAACTTTTGATCCGATCGTTGGATAGTGCTCAAATGTTTACGTTGATCCAATCATTGGATAGCGCTCAAATGTTTACAAGGTTTTCTAGAGGCTGTTTTCCTTGGGGTAGTTATGGAATGGTACTAGCTGACGAGGATGTCTTCTCGATCGAATTTGAGTATTGGCTCAAAAGGACCATAACTTGTGATTCGACAGTTGGTTCACGCTCAAATTTTTACAGAGGTTTCAAGAGGCTGTTTTCCATCGAGTAGCTAAAGAATAGCTACTAGGTGACGATGATGTCTGGTCAGCCGAACGTGATTATCGGGTCAAAAGGGCTATAACTTTTGATCTGACCATTGGATCGCGCCCAAATTTTTACATGGGTTTCCATAGGCTGTTTTCCTTGGGGTAGCTATGGAATGGCTATGAGGTGACGAGGATGTCTGTTCAGCCGAACGTGATTATCGGATTAAAAGGGCCATAACTTTTGATCCGACCGTTGGATCGCGCCCAAATGTTTACAAAGGTTTCCCAAGGTTGTTTTCCTTGGGGTAGTTTTGGAATGGTACTAGCTGACGAGGATGTCTGATCAGCTGAACGTGATTATCGGGTCGAAAGGGCCATAACTTTTGATCCGACCGTTGGATTGCGCTCAAATTTTTACAGGGGTTTCTAAAGGCTGTTTTCCCGGGGCAGCAATGGAATGCCTACTAGGTGACGAAGATGTCTGGTCGGTCGAACTTGAGTATCGGGTCAAAAGGGCCATAAGTTTTGATCTGACCTTTGAATCGCGCTCAAATCTTAACAGTGTTTCCAGATACTGTTTTCCTTAGGGTAGCTATGAAATGGTACTAGATGACGAGGATGTCTTATCGATCGAACTTGATTATCGGCTCAAGAGGGTCATAACTTTTGATCCAACCATTGGATAGCGCTCAATTGTTTACAGGGGTTTCCAGAGGATCTTTTCCTTGGGGTAGTTATGGAATGGTACTAGCTAACGAGAATGTCTTGTTGATCGAACATGAGTATCGGCTCAAAAGGGCCATAACTTGTGCTCCGACTGTTGGATCACGCTCAAAGTTTTACAGGGGTTTCAAGAGGATGTTTTCCTTGGGGTAGCTATGGAATGGTACTAGATGACGAGGATGTCTTGTCGATTGTACTTGAGTATCGGCTCAAGAGGGTCATAACTTTTGATCCGACCATTGGATAGCGCTCAAACATTTACAGGGGTTTCCATAGGATCTTTTCCTTGGGGTAGCGATGGAATGGCTACTAGGTGACGAGGATGTCTGATCGGCCGAACTTGAGTATCAGGTTAAAAAGGCCATAACTTTTGATCCGACCAATGGATCCCACTCAAATTGTTACAGGGGTTTCAAGAGTCTGTTTTCCATGGGGTAGCTTTGGAATGGTAGTTGATGACGAGGATGTCTTGATGATCGAACTTGAGTATCAGCTCAAAAGGGTGATAACTTTTGATCCGACCGTTGGATTGCACTCAAACGTTTACAGGGTCTTCCAGATGATCTCTTCATTGGGGTAGTTATGGAATGGTACTAGCTGACGAGGATGTCTTGTCGATCGAACTTGAGTATCGTCTTAAAAGGGTCATAACGTTTGATCCGACCGTTGGATAGTGCTCAAATGTTTACAGGGGTTTCCAGAGGCTATTTTCTTTGGGGTAGTTATGGAATGGTACTAGCTGACGAGGATGTTTTGTCGATCTAACTTGAGTATTGGCTCAAAAGGGCCATAACTTGTGATCCGACGGTTGGATCTCGCTCAAATTTTTACAGGGTTTTCAAGAGGCTGTTTTCCTTGGGGTAGCTATAGAATGGCTACTAGGTGACGAGGATGTCTGGTCGATTAAACTTGAGTATTGGGTCAAAAGGGCCATAACTTGTGATCCAATAGCTGGATCACGCTCAAAGTTTTACAAGGGTTTCAAGGGGCTGTTTTCCTTGGGGTAGCTGACACGACCAAAAGATTGATGTCTTCTCCCAAGTGCAGGATTGTCGAAGTAATAAATAACCCAGCAAGACCGGGGTCGAACCACAAGGAGGTTAATTGTATAAATTATAAGCAGCAATAATACAACAATAATAGTAACAACAATAATAATAACAATAACAATAATACTACTAGTAGTAGTAATACTAATAATAGTAATAGTAATAGTAATAGTAGTACTAATAATAATAATACCAATAATACTATTAATAATGATAATAATAAAGATTAAGAAGAAGAAGACGTTGATGAGAACTTTGAGATGGAAGATTAACGTAAGGATTAAACAATGATAACAACAAATGTCAAGGTTAGAGGATCCACTAATGGTTTTTCAAACAAGTATAGTATAAACTCTTATTATTCAATTGGAAACCACACACAAAGGAGGTTCCAATCAGATTATAAATTGTTAACATGATTTCATTAGTTATCTTATTCGAATAATGCTAATACTTGTAAATGTTGTCAAGCATTCATGATTATAACTTATGTTAACAACAAATCAAGTTACTTTCATAGCTCAGGTGTCGGTTATACCATACAGTATGGGCTATGAAAGTGCCAAGTATTTGTTGTACCAAGTTTTACACAACATAAATCTAGATTAACTATTTAACAAGCAAAGTAGTAAAAGTGAACAAGATAACAAATATAAAGCATGTTAGTATCCAACATTAAGGTCCATGTTAAGTTTATATTATACTTATTCTTACACCATTAGTGTAACCTTTTCACCTTGACATAATTAACTTAGCTACACATAATGAAAGAAAGAAACATAAATAAACAAGATAAGAACATAAATGAGAAAGAAGTTAATTAAGTAAAGAAAAGGAAATGAAAGGCATAAACAAGAGATTAATATAAACAAAACTTAAGTATTACAAAAGAGAGAGCAAAAGCATGATCTTGATATGAACACCAAGATGCCTAAATACATGGCAAATGCCTCCTTTTATAGGCCAAAATTCGGAACTATTGATTTGTTGACTAATTGATGAATGGGTGGCCACATCTTGACTTGATGACAATTCTTATCTTCTTGTCTGCCAAAAACATCATTGATAACGTCATAATTTGAACAGACTTTAATCATAAAAGTTATAGGAAATTGTCTCATCTTTCTAGGGTAAAAATGTGAGATCATTTGGACTTCTAGAACTCGAGATATGGGCTGAACACTGAACAATGTCTGGGCTGCAGGACAGATTCAGACTTCTTTGTTGTTGCTACAATTTGGACTTGAAAACGGCCTTGTTAAATCTTGGGCTTTGCATGAACGTTGTAGGCCTATGTCTTACCTTTCCATCCATATAAAGTAGACCTAAATCCGAGATCTACAGCTCCAGATATGTCCCGATTACCGAACAATGTTCCAGTTTGGACTGCACCAACATGTCTTTTCTAAGTTTGGCCATCTCTTTGTCCTTTCAATTTCAGTACTTCAACTAATCAATCAATTCTTTCATTTATGTGATAGGCCTGCATTTAAGATGAACATTTACCATAAATTAAAGGCATCTTATATTATTAGATATGTTATTATAAAACATGCTTTAGTTAAGGAGTTATTGATAC
>Ga0325403_1001178_pt1 | contig 21278 bp, 6 predicted proteins | sample PopdelMetagenome_19_FD_205665 | JGI IMG/M metagenome (GOLD analysis project Ga0325403, IMG submission 205665) | Populus deltoides microbial communities from Bellville, Georgia, United States - Xylem-PdKOR-R4 | ecosystem: Host-associated > Plants > Phyllosphere > Stem > Wood/Secondary xylem... | reverse complement strand
GAAGTTTTTTTTTTTTTAATCCATGGTTGAAATTGTGTTTTTAAATAGCATGGAGAAGAGAAAATGGAAAGATTGGCAGCGAGCGAGGTAGCTGAATTTCCTGTAAATTCTCGCATTTCTGTAACCCTTGAATCTCGTAAACTTTCAAAGGATGTGAAGGGGCACAAGATGGATCCTACAAAAATATCAAATCCAGCTGAATTAGGATTATTAAATTGGTTCTTGATTCTCAGACAACTTCATGTTCATCACTTTCTCACTGATACAAGACTTGTCCAATGGTTATCATGTCACCCGCTCCAAAAGATTATTAAAACTTATTTTCCAAATTAATACCTTCAAATAATAATTTTCACCGGAATACATGCCCAACCATTGATCACACTGATAATATATGCAAATAATAACCACAGATATAGCATATGCATAATATATAGGTCGTGCATAAATAAATTTGCGCGACCAATACATTGTGCATATGCTAAATATGAAACCACTTGTCATCCTAATATTACATGCGTGACCTATAAATTAATCATGTATTATATACCCAGCAGAACTATTTTGTCACCTATACTAGTTGAAAAATAAGTTTGCTATCCATGCTAATTTGGAAAAAAAAAAAAACTCCACTTCAATAGTATATAAAAATTGAGAGGATGTAAGTTTGAGGAGTATAATTTAACTGATCAGGTTTTAGATTTGCTTCCTACAAATCGCCAGTTTGAGTCCCATAAATCTCAGGATCACTGGAGACTTACATAGTTATTATCTTCAAAGCTCGTGAGATTAATCGAGATGCATGCAAACTGACCGAATATCCACTTAGTAATAAAAATTGAAAGAATGTACATACGTTGATTGAATTAATTTAATTTAATTTTTTTAATATATCTTTTTGTCGACATTGATTGCTAAATAATTAGAGGAATTCATAAACAAAAGTATTTTGAGCTGATCCATGACGTGCGCCCATGGTGGAAAATCTGCAAACCACCGTCATAGGGCTTCTTCGCCATCTGGTGCCGGCTATAATCAAATTGTCTTGTAAATTGGATTTTTATAGGCAGCGTTTTTCTAGTTGCTCCGTCATTTATGACGTTGTACGATGATCATGTGAGGTTGAAATGTGAACACCACCGTATATTTGCAGATATTTTATATCAACTTGCAAATGGGGGGAGAGGGTGGTGTCCCTGTCGACGGGCACCCTTTTCTCCACGCACGGAATGCCATACATGCTTCCTCGTCAAAAAGACTGTTATTACACCATCTAACCTTTTTTGATTTTCGAATTAAATGCTGTTTTACTTCCAGAATCATGTAGTGTGGACTCATGTGTATCTGGATGACGTCTCGGGTCTCTATTTTCTTTCTAAAAATAATATATAAGTATTGCAAGCTGGTGTTTTTATATTATTTTTTTTTATATCTCTAGATATGGTCTTGACTGATCAACTAAAATGATTTTATTTTAATCAAATAATTAAAAAATAAATAAAATAATAGATGGATAAAAAACAAAAAAAAATCATGATAACTCAATACATAGATTTTTTTCAAGAAAAGAAAATAATGTAGTTTAATTTTCGGCCAATTAAATATAGAAGTGTAAAATTAGGTAGAGGGGGATAAAAAACAGACCCGAGTCAATCTAAGTTAGTATAATAGACAAGTAATTTGGGCAATAAAAATCGAGTCAACCCGGGTTAACTTGCTACATCCATATTTTAAATCATGAAATCGAGATAACTCAACAGAAAAAAAAAATCAAGGAAAACCAAAACTATTTTAAAAAAAAAAGATTATGTTGAATGATGAAATCGAGAAAATAAGCCAAAAAAGATGCCCCTCTAAATTTTCAAACTTGTGACCTAAGTCATTAGATCGGAAGCACCATGTATGAAAAAACCATAAAGCCTAATCCCTAACAAATTAAATGATAAATGATGAAATTAGGGGGAAAATCTATTACACAAAAACAATTTAATACAAAAAATGGTAATTAAAAAAATGATAATAAAAATTAGAATACAAAATAAATTAGAGAAAGAATGAGAAAGAAATTGAAAAAATAAATATACCATAAATTTAGATTGAATGATGAAATTAAAAACTAATAGAATCTTTACAAAAAAAGTAAAGAAAAAATAGAAATAAAAAAGGATAATGATCAAATTGAAAAATATATATGATAAATTAGGATTGAATAATAAAATTAAAAACAAATAAAAATTATATAAAAGGACTGAGAACAAAAAAATTAGAAATCAAAAGAATAAGGACTGAAGTTGAGATTCCAAGAATAAAAAGGACCAAGTTGTAATTTTCAGGGGAGAAGGAAGAAAATTTTAAAAAAAAAACAGAGCAAAGAAAGCCCCACCGGTGACAAACCACCTCCTATCGGCTACAGACGTCGTACCAACAAGATGAAAACGCGAAGGTGATCCAAACTCTAAGTTTGCAGGCATCTCCTACGCGTTAGCACTTGCTCTGCACGTGCCAAAAATTTTTTCTATTAAAATATTATTTTACCTGTGTAAAAGACCAAAATTTCCTCCACGAAGCCGATACTAACAAAAAAAAAAAAAAAACTTAGTAAAAAAACCAAAAATCCCTAATCGAATGTTTTATTTTTTTATTTCAAGGGTAATGTTTTCATTTTATTATGTTTTGAAAAATAAAAGGATAGAGGTGCCCTTGCTTGTCAGTTTTAAAACTTTTAACTTTAAAGATAATTACTGTGCATAAAGAAAAACTTTTAATAATCAACACGAAAAGATTGAAATACCCCAGCACTAACGCCATTGATTTTTCCGGGGATTAGTAAAAGTTTTTCTATATGCATGCTGAATTTACCTTCCCCTCTATATATATATATATATATATATATATATATATATATATATATATAAATTGAAGAGCAATATATCAGATAAAGATTAAAAGTAATCTGTCTAATGGACCCTTGAATAAGTAGTTGCTTTTCTTACCGTAATTAATCCAAAAGGCAAGATATGCAAGACCAGCTCTTTATTGATCAACATGAACTTGGCTCATAATTTGCCTGTTAGATTCAGATCAGCTGCAGAAAATGACATCTGGAGACTTATCAAGAAATATATATTGCTAGCTTTGATACCTAGGCGATGCTGCGGGTCATTTTTTTTGCATAAAAAATATTTTAAAAAATAAAAATTTAAAAATCTTAAAAAACTAATGAAGAAAAAGAAAAAAAAACATTAAATTAATTGGTTCAACCTATTAAATCAGGTTATCCCGTAAAACCTGAGATTTGCATCATGAAAGTTTGATAACTAAATAGAAAAAAAAATAACAGGTTTACCTAGAATTAACCGGGTTAACCCATCAAACCAAGTTAACCCGTCAAGCCTAAGATATGTGTCATAAAAGTATGAAAGTCTGATAATTAAATAGAAAGAAAATTAACTTTAACAAATTAAACTAAATGAAAAAAATAACTTGTCAAATCAGGTTAACCCATCAAACCCGAGATTCGTATCATGAAAATCTGATAACTAAATAAAAAAAAATTAACATTAACAAACTAAATCAAACAAAAAAATTCATTAAAAAAAATAAAAAGAAAAAACAAAAGAAAAAAAACAATTATATAATATAATACAACATAATAATAATAATAATAATAATAATGAAAAAACGTGGGGAAATTTTTTTTAAAAAAAAGTGGGGAAAGCTAAAGCTAAAGCTATATTCTCAACCAACTCAATATTGAAAAAATAAATTTAACAAAGATAATTTAAAAAAAAAACATGTGGGGGAAACATTGTAGCCAAACAAAAAACATGTAAGGGAAACACTGTAGTAATCCATAGTATTTTTTTTTTAAAAAAACTACAAAGCTAATCTCTCAACCAGCTCAATATATATAAAAAAAACCGACAAAGGCTATCTAAAAAAAAAGTCAATTTTGGGTAAAAGAAATGAAAAAAATGTACAAAAAAGGAAACAAAAGCAAAAAAAAAAAAAAAACACGTGAGGAAAGCTACAGTGTTTTAAAGAAAAAAAATGAAATTTTCAATCAGCTCAGTAGTAAAAAAATAAAATCAACAAAAATAATTCTGAAAAAAACAAAACAAAAAGAAAGAAAATATGTAAAAAATGACAATTTTAGAAAAAAAGAAAAATAAAAAAAATAAAAGAAAAACATATGGGGAAAGCTAAAGCTAGATTATCAGCCAACTCAATATTGAAAAAATAAATTTGATAAAGATAATTTTTAAAAAAATATATGGAAAAACACTGCAGCAAAACAAAAACTATGAAGGGGAAACACTGTAGCAATCCATATTTTTTTTTTTCAAAAAAACTATAAAGTTAAATTCTCAACCAACTTAATATAAAAAAAAAATCTACAAAGACCATTTTGAAAAGAAAAAAAACGAATAAAGAAATCATAAAAAAAGAAAACAATGTATGAGAATATTATAGCAATTCACAATGTTTTAAAAAAAACTATATAGTTAAATTTTCAACCAGTTCAATATTTAAAAAAATTAGCAAAGATAATTTTGAAACAAAAATTTTTGTTTAAAAAAAAGAAGAAATCAATTTTGGGTAAAAAAAAACATGTAAAAAAAACTGCTGTTACAGTAAAAAAACCGACGCGTTTTAGAGTATTTTACTAGCTTTGATACCCGTGCAATGCCGCGGGTCATTTTTTTTTGCATAAAAAATATTTTAAAAAATAAAAATTTAAAAATCTTGGGTTTTTCTGCAAAGTTATGCCCAAAAATCTTGGGTGTGGCTGCAACGCCTGACCTAAGAGTAATATTTATAATATTAATAATAAAATTAAACTTGCATGACCCAAGTTTAAGTGAGTCTGGCTGTAACACCGAACCCAAGAATACTGAATGTGGGTCTGGCTATAAGGTCGTGTCATAAAAGTGTAATAATTAAATAGATTAATTAAAAAACAAAGAAAAAAATCAACAGGAAGGAAAAAATCAATGAAGAAAAAGAAAAAAAAACATTAAATTAATTGGATCAACCTTTTAAATCAGGTTATCCCGTAAAACCTGAGATTTGCATCATGAAAGTTTGATAACTAAATAGAAAAAAAAATGACGGGTTTACCTAGAATTAACCGGGTTAACCCATCAAACCAAGTTAACCCGTCAAGCTCAGGATACGTGTCATAAAAGTATGAAAGTCTGATAATTAAATAGAAAGAAAATTAACTTTAACAAATTAAACTAAATGAAAAAAATAACTCGTCAAATCAGGTTAACCCATCAAACCCGAGATTCGTATCATGAAAATCTGATAACTAAATAAAAAAAAATTAACATTAACAAACTAAATCAAACAAAAAAAATTCATTAAAAAAAATAAAAAGAAAAAACAAAAGAAAAAAACAATTATATAATATAATACAACATAATAATAATTATAATTATAATTATAATTATAATGAAAAAACGTGGAGAAAATTTTTTTTAAAAAAAAAGTGGGGAAAGTTAAAGCTAAAGCTAAATTCTCAACCAACTCAATATTGAAAAAATAAATTTAACAAAGATAATTTTAAAAAAACATGTGGGGGAAACACTGTAGCCAAACAAAAACCATGTAAGGGAAAGTAGTAATCCATAGTATTTTTTTTTTAAAAAAAGCTACAAAGCTAATGTCTCAACCAGCTCAATATATATAAAAAAAAAACCGACAAAAGCTATCTAAAAAAAAAGTCAATTTTGGGTAAAAGAAATGAAAAAAATGTACAAAAAAGGAAACAAAAGCACAAAAAAAAAAAACACGTGAGGAAAGCTACAGTGTTTTAAAGAAAAAAAAACTAAATTTTCAATCAGCTCAGTAGTAAAAAAATAAAATCAACAAAAATAATTCTGAAAAAAACAAAACAAAAAGAAAGAAAATATGTAAAAAATGACAATTTTAGAAAAAAAGAAAAATAAAAAAAATAAAATAAAAACATATGGGGAAAGCTAAAGGTAGATTATCAGCCAACTCAATATTGAAAAAATAAATTCGATAAAGATAATTTTTTAAAAAAATATATGGGAAAACACTGCAGCAAAACAAAAATTATGAAGGGGAAACACTATAGCAATTCATATTGTTTTTTTTTCAAAAAAAACTATAAAGTTAAATTCTCAACCAACTTAATATAAAAAAAATAAAATCTACAAAGACCATTTTGAAAAGAAAAAACACGAATAAAGAAATCATAAAAAAAGAAAACAATGTATGAGAATATTATAGCAATTCACAATGTTTTAAAAAAAAACTATATAGTTAAATTTTCAACCAGTTCAATATTTAAAAAAAATTAGTAAAGATAATTTTGAAAAAAAAAATTTTTTAAAAAGAAGAAGAAATAAATTTTGGGTAAAAAAAAAAACATGTAAAAAAAACCAAAACCAAAAGCAAAAAAAAAAAAAAACTGCTGCTACAGTGAAGAACCGACGCGTTTTAGAGTATTCTACTAGCTTTGATACCCGTGCAATGCCGCGGGTCATTTTTTTTGCATAAAAAATATTTTAAAAAATAAAAATTTAAAAATCTTGGGTTTTTCTGCAAAGTTATGCCCAAAAATCTTGGGTTTGGCTGCAACGCCTGACCTAAGAGTAATATTTATAATATTAATAATAAAATTAAACTTGCATGACCCAAGTTTAAGTGAGTCTGGCTGTAACACGGGACCCAAGAATACTGAATGCGGGTCTGGCTATAATATCGTGTCATAAAAGTGTAATAATTAAATAGATTAATTAAAAAAACAAAGAAAAAAACAACAGGAAGGAAAAAACCAATGAAGAAAAAGAAAAAAACATTAAATTAATTGGGTCAACCTTTTAAATCAGGTTATCCCGTAAAACCTGAGATTTGCATCATGAAAGTTTGATAACTAAATAGAAAAAAAATGACGGGTTTACCTAGAATTAACCGGGTTAACCCATCAAACCAAGTTAACCTGTCAAATCCAGGATACGTGTCATAAAAGTATGAAAGTCTGATAATTAAATAGAAAGAAAATTAACTTTAAAAATTTAACTAAATGAAAAAAATAACTCGTCAAATCAGGTTAACCCATCAAACCCGAGATTCGTATCATGAAAATTTGATAACTACATAAAAAATTTAACATTAACAAACTAAATCAAACAAAAAAAATTCATTAAAAAAAATAAAAAGAAAAAACGAAAGAAAAAAACAGTTATATAATATAATACAACATAATAATAATAATAATTATAGTTATAATAAAAAAACGTGGGGAAAATTTAAAAAAAATGAAAAAAAAGTGAGGAAAGCCAAAGTTAAAGCTAAATTCTCAACCAACTTAATATTGAAAAAATAAATTTAACAAAGATAATTTTAAAAAAAAAACATGTAGGGAAACACTGTAGCCAAACAAAAATCATGTAAGGGAAACACTGGAGTAATCCATAGTTTTTTTTTTAAAAAAAAAAACTACAAAGCTAATCTCTCAACCAGTTCAATATATATATAAAAAACCGACAAAGGCTATCTAAAAAAAAACGAAGTCAATTTTGGGTAAAAGAAATGAAAAAAAGGTACCAAAAAGGAAACAAAAGCAAAAAAAAAACACGTGAGAAAAGCTACAGTATTTTAAAGCAAAAAAACTAAATTTTCAATCAGCTCAATAGTAAAAAAATAAAATCAACAAAAATAATTCTGAAAAAAACAAAACAAAAGGAAAGAAAATATGTAAAAAATGACAATTTTAGAAAAAAAGAAAAATAAAAAAAATAAAAGAAAAACATATGGGGAAAGCTAAAGCTAGATTATCAGCCAGCTCAATATTGAAAAAATAAATTCAATAAAGATAATTTTTTAAAAAAATATATGGGGAAACACTGCAGCAAAACAAAAACTATGAAGGGGAAACACTGTAGCAATCCATACTGTTTTTTTCAAAAAAAACTATAAAGCTAAATTCTCAACCAACTTAATATAAAAAAATTAAAATCTACAAAGACCATTTTGAAAAAAAAAACAAATAAAGAAATCATAAAAAAAAGAAAACAATGTATGAGAATATTATAGCAATTCACAATGTTTAAAAAAAACACTATATTGTTAAATTTTCAACCAGTTCAATATTTAAAAAAATTAGCAAAGATAATTTTGAAACAAAATTTTTTTTTTAAAAAAAGAAGAAGAAATAAATTTTGGGTAAAAAAAAAACATGTAAAAAAAAAACCAAAACCAAAAGCAAAAAAAAAAAACTGCTGCTACAGTGAAAAACCCACGTATTTTAGAGTATTCTATAATAGTTTTACGGGGAGATTTTATTATTGATTGTTTGAAACCTGAGATTGAGAGTCGGTATTGGTTTAGACTTCGGTCATTAAGTGTCGTTTCTGTTCTGGAGACGCCGTGGATTTTTTTATTCGAAGTTTTAAATCAGTTATTGAATTAATTTATTTTTTGATATTTTATTTTGATATTAAATTTAATTTTTATTTTTTTAATTGCAATATATTTGATCTTAGATTATTTTTTAAGTTAATTACTTTTTAATTCCATCTTTTTTATTTCTCCCTTTTGTATATTTATCTTTTCCATTATGGGAGTATTGGTACATACCACAATTTAGCATTCGTTTTCAAGTATTTTATATACCGCAATTTACCATTATTTATCAATAAAATTAATACATAATTATTGTAAATTTGGTACTATATATTATAACTCTTGTCACCGTTTCCTTAATTAGCATCATATTAATTATTATCATGCCATTACTACTATTATTTTTTCAATCTTGATTAGATTATGTGATATTATTACTTTTGATAGTTGTATTGTTATGTTTTTAATCAAGTATATATAATTTTTTTCCTTCTCACAGCTTCGTTTAAAAAATGGTTTCTTTAAAAAAAAAACAAAAAACGATAAAATTTGAGGTACCCACGAGAACAACAACGACGACAACAAAATTTTTTGCCACGTGATATAAATGCAAGTTGTCTTCCAAGTTTTATATTATCTGTGTTCCTAAAAGCCATTGACGTCCATCGCTTGTTTCCATCTTTGCCATGGCCGGTTTCTGACCACCAAATTCTCCTCTGCACGTCCAGGTAGTTTCTCACACATATCCGTGGCCGTGCTTAATTAGGCACAGTAGTTTATTTAGTTGAGTTATAGTTTGACCAGAAGAAATTAAGTCATGATCATGAGTATTGATTAATTAAATAAAGGTAATTTAGCATATGGAATAGCACTCCTTCAAGAATATTTGGCTGCCTATTTAGAATCGTTTCTGCATAAATTATTCATATATATATATATATATATATATATATATATATATATATATATGAGAGTGCTGTTAGGCAATAATAGAAAAAAAAAAAAACAAGTTGCATTTCATGTTTATTTGGACTGTTTAATTGGGAAAAAAAATCATAGAAAAGAAACCTCGTAAAAGAATGGCTTCCTACAATAAATGTACACCATTATTTGTTTCAAGGAGTTAAAACAACTTGGTATTTCCTATCTACTGGAAGATGGCACCAAAAAACTGGGCCACGTCCCTCTCGTGCCAGAACTTCTTCCTGGACTTGGAAAAAACAGAGCAACATTTATGTGAATTAAGCAGCATCAGTGACCCGGCAGCTAAAATTCGCCTGAATTCCTGACGTTTTCCAGTAGCTAGGATTGTTCTTCACAAAATTTGAATCAATCCCTTCAAAAGTTCCAAAGAAATGACTGGTGAGAGAAAGTTTCCTCTCCGTTGTTATCATCCCCCTATAATCAGGTGGCGGTGGCGGAGTAACACATGCTTTTTTCAAAACGAATGAAAAATCCTATAGAAATTGAAAAAAAAATAAGAAAAAGTTTGAGAATGAAACTAGAAAAAAAAAGCCTTTAATTAAATCATCATATTTTAAATTAAATTGAATAGTTGTAATTCAGGTTTATCCTAACAGTAAAAAATATCAAAATTAATTATGAAAATTAAATAAATCAATTCAAAAACGAATTAATCTCACTAACATATTAAGTTTCAAGTGTCCAAGTGCCAAGTGTCATATTTTGATATTATAAATATCTATATAATAGCATTAGAAAGCCTACTAGAAAAGTCCATCCACCATGAATTTTACTTAATTTACTACATAATAGAAACCCACACTTACAAATATTTAAGAGGGACCGTGTCTTTCCAATGTGGGATAAACATCTTTTACTTTTTTATTTATTTACAAATTACATCAACAATTCATCACTAGTTTATAATGAATGTCTTTCTACTTTATAAAATTATGCTTATAAGAAGGTATTTTGCATTTTAAACCTTTAATTAGTGTTAGAATTTGAATTCTACTAAAGTTACTGGTATTCATAGATTAAATAAAAAAATTTATTGTAAAATCATAGGTATTACACACATAATAATATCCAAACTCTTCAAGAGGTTTAGAACTATTTAGCATTATCATGGACATGTGCTAAAATCTCATTTTCATGAACATTTACAAGAAAAACCCTAACTCTTGTCACAAGCAGCATCACTTCTATATTCATATAGGTAGAATTGTACATGTATCTATTACATTAAACATGAACTTTTAAATTTCATTAAGAGCCTACACTTATCAATATATGATCCAAAATTAATTATCAGTGTCCAACATATACTAAACAGTAACTTATTATTACCCTTTAAACTTAGAGATAAGTTTCTTGTTGATCCAAATTTGGGTTCTTATTATTGGTATCTTTGATAACAGGTTTCAATTTCATTTCATTAGTTTTTTTTTACCATGTCTCTAGATTGTTCTTTTGAGAGCAAACCTGTTAAATTAGTCATATACTTCACATTTACCTCATTCTTAATCAACCCTCGAATATATCCATGTTGAATGCTTATATGTCTTAACTTACCATTGTAAATGTTATTGTAAGCTTGAGATATAGTTGCTTCATTAACACAATATAAAGAAATAATTGACATAGGTCATGACCACAATTTAATATCCAACAATATATTTTTTAGTTATTCTGCTTCTTTACCCACAACAGCCATAACAATAAATTCTGATTTCATGATGGAATAAAAGATGCACATTTGTTTTTTAGATGCCTAAAATATTGCACCTCCTCTAAGTGAGAAAATCCATCTTGATGTGAACTTATTATCACTCGAACTAGTTATCTAACTTGTATCACAATATCCTTTCATTATAGCTCAAACATCAGAATAAAATAAGCCCAAATTAATAATTTTTTTTTATAACCAAATACTTTTGCAATAGCTTTCTAATGATCCATATTCGGCTTGTTTGTATATATTGATAACTTGTATATAACAAAAATTATATATGATCTTGTACAATGCATAACATAATAAGACTTCCAATGACACATACATATTCTAGTTGTGCTACCATTTTATCACAATAATCATTTGACTTCCAATGACAATATCATACTATCATATTCTAGTTCTGCTATCATTTTATCACAATAATCATTTAACTTCATACTAGAGTCAAATGAGGTATTAACTTACTTTATATTGAGATACTTAAACTTATTAAGTATTTTCTTAATATAATGTGACTGATTAGCACACGCATACATAATTATATGTTTTTTATTGTTGAGATTAATAAAATTTAGGAATTGTTTTTTGTATATGTTAATTTGCTATCTCTTTACTTTTGTGATTCCACCTATTTACGACTTGTGAGGGTGAGGAAAACCTCTTAGGTGCGGGAGACACTTAGTCATAGGCAAACACGAGTGTAAAGGGTGAGGAAATACTGAGTCTAGTAAGGGGCTAAACTACAACATAAAGCTGAAAAATTTCAATGAAAACTTAATCATGTGGAACATGGAAACCCATTTTTATATTTGGTTTGTTTAAATATTTAGATGTTCATAAATTTATTTGGTTGCATTTTATGGTGCTTCAAAGTATGCTCCCTTTTCATTTAAACATAACCTTTGAATTTATAAATGTAACAAGAAAACAAAAGATTTACATGGCCATCTTCCTATAAATACACTCAATTAGATTTTTCTTTTTTCTCTTTTTAAAACATCTCCCTGTAATTTCATTTTTTAACTAATCGTGTTATCCTTTTCATTGTATACTGCGTAATGCGTACAACATAAGTCAACTCTCCCTTTTTTTTAGGCTTATCAACTTTTTTATGATACCATTTGTAATTCCTTACCTCTTGAAAAAACTAAAATGTCAACAGATCAACACCTACGCCCTTTTAATTATTGCAAAATCTAGAAGGGTATTTCTATCAATATCAAGACTTAGGAGTCTTAAAAGATCAGTTAAATGTTGCTTTCTGATATTGCAAATAAAGTTGCTAGCCATGCTCTTGCTAGCTTCCTTTTAACACTACATAGTTATAATGAGTTCCAATGTATTATAGGCTAGTTTATTTTTGTGGTTCAGTATTTTTTAAAAATATTTTTTGTTTGAAAATTAATATTTTTATATATTTTTTTATAATTTAATATGCTGATATTAAAAAAATCTAAAAAATTATTTTAATATATTCTCAATTGAAACATACTTTTGAAAAACACTCTACATCGTATTATCAAATACACACTAACCCCCATGACAGAGCATTAGTTATTGCTATTTTCCAAAAATTGCACATTTTAAAATTTCAAATTTTGAAACACTTAGGATTGATTATGCCAAAAACAAAATTTGTCTTTGAGAAGTTGACCTTAATAATACATTGATTAAGTTCGATCGATATAATTTATGGAATGGATGAAACGTTACATCCAAATGGTAAATAGATGACTTTCTTAGTGAGTCATCTATGGAGTGTTATGAAGATAGTACAATCCATTTCAATTGTTTGATCATTGTCATTGAGAAGTATAGAATTGTAAATTGTTGGAATTGTAAAGGTTAAATGTGTGATTGTCCCCCTTCAATATTAATAAATTATGGTTTAAGATTTTTAAACTACTAATGATTTAGTGCAAGCTTTGAATGTCTATATTTTTGAATTGAAAGTAGCTTTTTACATACATAAAATTATAATCTAAGTAATTATTTAGTTTTGTTATGTCTTTCAATTGTATTATGTCTTTTAATTGTTATAATTTCAAAAAATAATGTTTTGATTAAGATTTGTTTAATAATTGTATGCAAATTGGATTAAATATAAATATATAAAAACTTATTCCGATCCAATACATTAACGTTATTAGTTGAAAATAAAGTTTCAAGAGTTCATAAAAATAGGAGATAACATGCAAGAATAATCAAGACTAAATAGAAACTGAACTTTCACTTATCTCATCTCAAATCAAATCAATGTTTAAAAGAGAAAGACAAGGTAGATTTTGATGATTTTATGTTTTGGCACCACCTTATTCAAATTCAATCCTTTGTAACTCTCAATTTTTTTTTTGACGATTCAAATTGTTGAGGGTGTTTAAGGTACAATCGTAAGCAATTTTTCGGCTTGAGAAAGTAATTTTAATAACCACGATTAAGTGTATGAAACAACAGTTTGAATGTGTTAAAAATATGTGATAGGTATGTAGAAATTATGTTTAATGGTGGGCATAATAAATATTAAATCAAACATTAATTTATATATAACTGAAAACAACGAATAATGTTTATTGGTGTGAATGATGAGTTTAAGGAAATAAACAAATGGCACAAATCTTACAAATTTGAGCGAACTTCAAAAATGCATTTTAAAATGACTTATGTATATTTAAAATCAAATAAATATTAAACTAGCTTTCAAGGATTTATTCATCTTTACACTTCTTTAAGCATAGTAAAATGATTGATGTACCTTTACAAGCAATATTTTTTTAACTTGCGTTTAATGGGTTTTTTATCTTTTCAAAATAGTTTTTTATTATAATCAAGTTGACTTATGAATAATTTGTTCATTGCATTTCTCTCATGTTGTATGAGTGGTGCGTGCAGTGGTTTTTAGAGGTCAAATGGTGGCTTTCAAGGCGACGTTAAAATTATATCAGCAGCACCTGCATGTCCAGATAGTGCGTGTGGCCAACCGACTTTAGGTTTAATATTGGCAGCCTTTTCTTTTTTTCCTTCTTTTTACCCCCCTCGTTTATTTCCATGCTTGCCCTTCAATTTGATTTTCTTTAAGATCTAGTCTTTATTCTTTTGGTTACTATTTATTTTATTTGAAATGATTTATATAATTTGAATTTTTTTTTTAATTTCATCCTTTTTTAATTTTTTCTGTTATATTTGGTCTATATTTTTTTGATTGCTGTTTATTTTATTTTTGATGGTTTTTAGAATTTTTTTTTTATGATTTTATCCTTCTTTAGTTTTTTCTTTATTAGACTTGATCCTTATTCTATTGATTGCTATATTTTTTACTTTGGTAATTTTTTTGATTGATATTTTTTCTTTGTTTCATCCTTATGTATTAAATTGGTTAAAAATTAAGCTTAATGGATTGCAGGTTTAAAAGATTAACTTAGGTTTAGGAGATTTGCCTAAATTTGTTTTCTTTTTTAAGCTTATGTTTTTTCAGTTTTATCATTTGACATTTATTATTTGTCTTTTATATAAACTTTTATTGGTTTTGAAAACAACCTGGGTTACCTAGAGTGTTTTTATACATCGTTCTTTGTTAAATTTAGATTTTTTAGAGATTCTTTTATTAAACTAAATTAATTGATTAAATATATACATGAGATGCTTACTTCATGATATGTTGGTTTTTTTTTTATGATGGTAAAGCAGTGTCCTCGATAGAGCAATGATGAGTCTCTAAGGAGCTTTTCTTTCTTTTTCTCCCAAGTATTATGTTGACAACTCATTTTTTATAGTTAATAATTACCAAATTTTTGTAACTTTATTTATTATAGATTTTTTTTAATCATATTATTAAATTAACTGATCTTATTGAACATAGTCAAATCAATGACTTGGGTCTTATATTTTTCTTGTTTTGTTTTTTTTTTAAATATTAGCATTGCCTGGACATTTTTTTATCAATTTTTTCTCAGTTTATTTATTGTCGTTGCTTTGTTTATTCATGCCATAAAAGTTAATTGAGCATTTAAATCCAATGAAAACAATGACTTGAATGTCAATTTCGTTTTTCTTTTTTAAGAAATGCTTATATCGCTTTAATATTTTGTTTATGTTTAAAAAATTAAAGTCAACATGCGGCAAAGCGCGGACCTCTCATTAAAAAAATATGTAAGTGCTTAGTGTGTGCATTGTGGTCTCTGAGGCAATGTACTATGGATTACAATAATGAAGTGAGGATTTTATCCTTCACTCCAAAATCATTAATCCTTGAAAGGGGATAGAAAGGTCTTTTCCTAATTGACAAAAAATCATTTATGATTTGGATGGGAAAAGGAGTCTTTATATAATTTCTCAACACAATAAAATTACTTAATGCTTTTAAAAACAAAACTTTTTAAAGCTGGCTCTAAGAGCTTTATCTTATTTTTTAAATAGTAAAATAACTCATTTGACATTAAAGGCCTTTACATCTTTTTATACAACAACAACAACAACAACAACTAGGTTTGTTGAGGGGCTCTTCGTTAATATAAATATTATTAAAAAATTGACGGGTGCATTTGGATTGTCTTTGTGCCCTTTGGAGGCACATGAGACGCCATGTGGTGGTCATACAATGACTTCTATGGCGGCGTTTGATTTGTTTCGGCTTCCCCTCCATCTTGGCATGACATGTTTTCCAAATGGACCTCCTATTTGGCGCTTGAGACCCATTTTTTTTCCTTTCTCATCCTTGATTTTGTGTTCATCCTGTAAAATTTAAAAGCGACCTTTTAATTTTTTATTTCTTTTTATTTCTTTACAATTGGTCATTATTGTTTTGATTACTATTTGTTTTATTTGAGATGATTTATGAAATTGATTTTTTTTCTATTTCATCCCCTTTTTATTTTTTTTATCTTTCAAATCTGATCCCCATTATTTTAATAGATTTTATTTATTTGGGATGATTTTTAAAAGTTTATGTTGTTTTACTATTTCTTCATTCTCAAGTTCTTTTTTCTACCAATTTCATCCTTATTATTTTAATTGTAATTTCTTTTTGCCTTGGCAATTTTTTAAATTTTATATATATATATATATATATATATATATATATATATATATATATTCTGATTTCATGCCTCATTGAATTTATTGGAAATTGAACTTCTAAATTGAGTTCGAGTCTAGAATTTCACGAATTACGAGTTTAGAAGACTAACTCATACTTAAAAAACTCGCCTGGGCTTGCATTCCCCCCTATTTCTTAACTCATGTTTTTTAGTTTTATCCTTTATTATTTATTTAATTGGAGATTGAACTTCATTATTTTTTTAATTTTTTTTCTATAGGGTTATTCATTAATTTTGATAATGACTTGAGTTTTCTAGGATCTTTTTATTTATCGTTCTATGTTGAATTTAGTCTTTTTTAGAGTTTTTTCATTTATATTAAATTAATTAATGAAATATAAGTATGATATGCTTATTTCATGATATTTTATTTAGTTTGTTTTATGGGTTGTTATTTTGACAGCGCATACGGCCTCTTTTGGTATCGTTATGGAACTTGTCATAATAACTTTTGAACTGTCTTGATAAACTCTTGTTGATGACTAATAATTTTTTAACGAGTTTTTCTTTTTTTTCATTTCAAGTTTAATACTAACATATTATTTTTTATAATTAATTATTGATTTTTTTTGTTCACATTATTTATCATGTTTTTTTTTAGATTGTATTATCAAATTAGATCAAATTTATTGAATTCAGTTAAGTTAATAATTGGAATCATATATATATATATATATATATATATATATATTAAAAAAATAATAACATCAGCTTTTTACATTAAAAAAAATCTACCCGTATCTAATCTAGTTCTAAAACTGAAGTACAATCTACAAGAAATATATGACTCGCGCGATGCCGCGAGTCAATTTTTTTGCATAAAAAATATTAAAAAACGCTAAGATCTAAATTTGTTAGGTTTTTTTTGTAAAGCTATACCCAAGAGTCTCGAGTTTGGCTGTAACACCTGACCTAAGAGTGATATTTATAATATTAATAATAACATTAAACTTGCATGACCCAAGTTTAAATGGGTCTAGCTGCAATACCAGACCTCATAGTCTTGGATGCGGGTCTGGCTGCAAGGTCATGTCATAAAAGTGTGATAATTAAATAGATTAATTAAAAAAAAACAAAGAAAAAAAACCAACAGGAAAAAAAAATCTAATAAAGAAAAAAAATTTGAATTAAGTAGGTTAACTCGTCAAACCTGAGATCCGTGTCATGTAAGTCTGATAACTAAATAGAAAAAAAAAATAATATCAACAAACTAAATAAAAAAATTAATTAAAAAGAAAAAAAAGGCATCAGCCTTTTCACCATGGACTGCACTGAGCAGTTCACTGTGAAAGGCATAAAAAGAAAAAAAAAGCAAAAATAAAAATAAAGACATCAGCCTTTTCACCGTAGACTGCATACAATATAAAAAGATGAAATCAGAAAAACAAAAATAATGAGGAAAAAGGAAAAACAATCTGAATCAACTGGGTTAACCCAATAAATCAGGTTAACCTGTCATACCTGGGATTCGTGTCATGAAAGTGTGATAGCTAATTAGAAAAAGATTTAAATAAAAATAAGAAAAAAACAAAAAAAATGAAAAACAAAAAAAAAACAGCTCAGCGTTTCACTGTGCAGTGCAAAGTGAAACACTGATCACTTTTAGTATATGTTATAATAATAATAATAATAATAATAATAATTATTATTATTATTATTATTATTATATAAGTAAAAAAAAATATTAATTAAAAAGGACAAAGCAAAGAGAAAAAAAACCTATAGGAAGAAAAAAAACTAATGAAAAAAAAGAAGAAAAAATCTGAATCAACTAGGTTAATCCGTCAAACTTGGGATTCATGTTATAAAAGTCTGATAATTAAATAGAAAAAATTTAATATTAAAAAAATAATTAAAAAAGAAAAAAAGACAAAAAAAAATTAAAGGCATCAGCTTTTTCACTGTGGATTGCACTGTGCAGTCCACAGTAAAAGGCTTAAAAAGGAAAATAAAAAAAACAAAGGCATATGCCACGGGTTATTTTTTTCATTGCATAAAAAACATCGAAAAATGCGAAGTTCTAAGAGTGTTAGGTCTTTTAGCAAAGATATATCCAAGAGTCTTTGGTCTAACTGCAACGCTTGACTCAAGAGTAATATTTATAATATTAATAATAATATTAAACTTACATGACTCAAGTTTAATTGAGTCTAGTTGCAACAGCAGACCCAAGAGCCTTGGATGTAGGTCTGACTGCAAGATCGTGTTATAAAAGTGTGATAATTAAATAGATTAATTAAAAAGAAAAAACAAAGAAAAAAACCAACAGGAAGAAAAAACTAATGAAGAAAAAGAAAAAAAATTGAATTAACTGGGTTAACCCTTCAAACCAGGTTAACTCGTCAAACCTGAGATTCGCGTCATGAAAGTTTGATAACTAAATAGAAAAAAAAATTACGGGTTAACCCATAATTAACTGGGTTAACCTGTCAAGCCCGGGAGACATGTCATGAAAGTCTGATAATTAAATAGAAAAAAATTTAACATTAACAAACTAAACTAAACAAAAAAATTAATTAAAAAGAGAAAAAAAATTATGGGTTAACTTGTTAAACCAAGTTAACCCGTCAAACTCGGGATCCGTGTCATGAAAGTCTGATAACTAAATAAAATAAAATTTAACATTAAAAAACTAAATTAAACAAAAAAAATCCATTAAAAGAGAAAAACACAAAGAAAAAAACAAAAAAAAAACTATAAAAGCATAAAAAAAGGAAAAAAGTACGAAAAAAAGAGAGCAGTTTATAATTATAATATAATATAATATAATAATAATATAATAATAACAATAATTATTATTATAATATATAAGTGAATGAAAATAAAAGGCATGGGTAAGCTACAATGCTTTTCCCACGTGTTTTAGAGTATTCTACTAATTACATAACCCGCGCGATGCTGCGGGTTATTTTTTTTGCATAAAAAATATATAAAAAAAACTAAGATTTAAAAGTCTTGGGTTTTTCTGCAAAGCTATACCCAAGAGTCTTGAGTTTGACTGCAACGTCTGACCTAAGAGTAGGGGTGTTCACGGTTCGGTTTAGACCTAAAAAACCAACCGAACCGAATTACAATAATTTTGTAAAATATTAACCGAACCGGACCGAAAACCGGTTCAAACTGAACCGGTCAGGTTAAATCCGTTTTTTTGGCAAAAAACCAGGAAACCTAATCCCATTTTTTTGGATTTTTTTAAAGCTTACATTAAATTGAGCTTTTACAGCTTTGAATTCACGAATTGTTGCCATAACTTGATGTAATGAAGAAGCCCATATATAATGAAAAAATGCCTTGCCAACTTGAGAATTACAAAACTATTACAGATTAGCAACACAGTTGTAGGTTTCAAGAATATCATTAGAAGCACTTAACAAGAGTCTTGCTCATAGATGGACATTTTTTTAAAACCTGGGTATAGGATCCATCCCAACTGCCTTCCATTAAGCATTACATCGTGCATAAATTGTCAGCCACTAAAGAATACCCCACCAAAAATAGATAAAATCGAAGAGAAATTGTAAATAAATAATTCTCACAACATCCATTACAGTAATCGCAACATGAGCATACAATGACAAATCAACAACCTTGTAAATAAATATAGGAAATGAATACATAATAGATGTATAGAAATCAGAAAAAAAGTAAAAAGAGACAAAAAAAATTAAGAGATAAAGATTAAAGAGATGGGGGCTCCAGAGCTGCTGTTTGGTTGTAATTCATGAGCTTAGTTGGCTATGCTTAAAGAAAAGAACAAAAAGATGGAGATATGAGAGATAAGGATGGTTCGTTCACCAGATCTACTTTGAGGGAGGAGGGGGGTTGTGCTTAAAGCCTTAAAGAAAGGTTGAGAGAGATGAGAGATTAAGATGTTGGGTAGGGAGGGAGGGCTATGAGAAAGGTTGAGAGTTGAAGATGAAGATGGGGGGCTGTGAGAACGGTTGAGAGATATGAGAAAGGTTGAGAGATGAAAACGAGGGGCTGTGTTGAGATGAAGATTGTGAAACATGGGTGGTGGCTAGGGTTTTGAAAGTATCTGGCGGAGAGTAAACTGGAGAGAAGAGAGGATGCAGCGCAACTTTTTCTATTTATACTAGCCTAGCCTAGGGACCCTTTTTTTGAACCGGCCGGTTAACCCGGTTTCTGCACTACAAAACCGAACCGAACCGGGGTTTTTTCTACATAATCTAATCGGTTTTATTTTTCGATTCGGTTTTTTCGGTTAATTTTTTGTCGGTTTTATCGTTTACTCGTTTTATCGGTTTTTTTGAATATCCTTACCTAAGAGTAATATTTATAATATTAATAATAATATTAAACTTGTATGATCCAAGTTTAAGTGAGTCTGGCTGCAACACCAGACCCAAGAATATTGGATGTAAGTCTGGCTATAAGGTCATGTCATAAAAGTATGATAATTAAATAGATTAATTAAAAAGAAAAAAACAAATAAAAAAAACCAACAAGAAGAAAAAAACTAATGAAGAAAAGGAAAAAAATTAAATTAATTGGATTAACCCTTCAAACCAGGTTAACCCATAAAACCTGGGATTCGCGTCATGAAAGTTTGATAACTAAATAGAAAAAAAATTGATGGGTTTACCTAGAATTAACTGAGTTAACCCATCAAACCAAGTTAACCGTCAAGCTTAGGATACGTGTCATGAAAGTTTGAAAATTAAATAGAAAAAAATTTAACATTAATAAACTAAACTAAACTAAAAAAATTAATTAAAAGAAAAAAATCCGGGTTAACTTGTTAAATCAAGTTAATCCATCAAATCCGAAATCCGTATCATGAAAATTTGATAACTAAATAAAAAATTTAATATTAACAAACTAAATTAAACAAAAAATTTTTATTAAAAAAACAAAATAAAACAACAGTTCTATAATATAATATAATAATAATAATAATAATATAATTTATTAATAAGTAAAAGGCCTCCCAAAGCTTTTAGAGTATTACTTAATATAGAAAAGAAGTATTTATAGGGCTATGCTAATACCACGTGGCAAACACTAGATCACTACCGGGGATCCAATCACTTGGAATCCTCTTGCCATTCACAGACACCTTATTTTACTATACACGGGATGGGATG
>Ga0325403_1001173_pt1 | contig 21302 bp, 14 predicted proteins | sample PopdelMetagenome_19_FD_205665 | JGI IMG/M metagenome (GOLD analysis project Ga0325403, IMG submission 205665) | Populus deltoides microbial communities from Bellville, Georgia, United States - Xylem-PdKOR-R4 | ecosystem: Host-associated > Plants > Phyllosphere > Stem > Wood/Secondary xylem... | reverse complement strand
ATTGCCACCAAGACATAGCAATAAGAACAAGAAAAAAAGAATATGAACGAACAAATACTTAATATTATGAGTCCATGTGAGTTTGAGAATGAGGTTAAGGAACAACCTATTATGTCTGGTTTAATTGTAAAAGAAATTTTAAGAAACTTTCTAGTGAAACTACCTAAGGAGGTAAATATGGCTAACATAATAGGTTCAAAAAAGTTTGAAAAAGAGGTTCATGAAGAGTTAGTTATGTCTTTTTTAGTTGTAATTTTTTTAGGAGACTCTCTAGTAGAGTTGCCTAAAGAGGTAAGTGCAATGTCGAGAGAGTTTCAAGATAGTTTTTATTTTGAGTTCCTTAGTCTATATTTAACATCTAATTTGTCATAGATTTTGAGAAGCCTTCCAAGCTTCCTAATTCTTTACCCCTATACTTGACATCAACATGTCATAGATTCTGAACAACCTTCTAACCTCCTTAATGCTTTGTTTCATATGCTTGACATCCAACATGTCATAAGTCTTGAGTTGTTTATTGAGCTTTCTAAATCCTTACCCTTTATTCATGATAAAAAGGCTAAAGAAGTCCCAGATTCACTAGGTTATGTCCAATTTATATCTATCTAGGATTCAAAAAGTATGTGTTCCATTCCATACTCCCAGTCATATAAGGTTCATGGTCACAAACCTAAGATGCAAGTAAATCTTTTTTTTTGGTCTCCTCACTCTAAAATGTTTGATTCAGTTAAGTCTTTTTCATGTAGAGTTCATAATTTGCATGTCAAGATCATAAAACATATTCAAGCAAGTAATGAACAATATAAATTTAGAGCTAGTATCATGATACACTTAATGTTGAAGATTATTTTATGATATAGATTAGACCTGAACGATATTATTTGAAAACCATTTATAAACTGTAAATGAGTAGTACTAGATCATTCAAAGTGTAACAAATGATTGAATCATATAATTATATCATTAAACTACAACTAAACTTTGATATTAGCTCTACTTTTGACATAAATAACTTCATTATATATAAAACACAATAACATATCCTTGATGATCCTTTTAAAACCCCTGTCCCATTATCCTTATCTTTAGCACAAAAGAAACATATTAATGATATTTTGAATGCACATTTTTTTACCACAATGGTGAACTTCAGTGAATCTTAGTATATGAGTTGAACGACCAGATTCAGACTATACTTAGATTATCAAAGAGACATCACAATAGCCTGATCATGATTGTTGGAAGCAATATTAGATCCATCTTGAATTACACTTGACAAGGTCAAGTTTCTTCAATCCAGAGAGAATTGATGGGGACACCAGACTCGAGACATTGTTTACACACTTGTATGATCATAGACGATGGAGGATAGCCCAGACTGTGGAGAAATTGAGCTTTAGCTTATGTTTTTTGTTTGATTTATTTGAACTTTTAGTTGAGGTTTTTAATTAAACTTATTTGTTGGGTTTGATTTAGTTATTGTTAGATATTCTATTTATCAGGCTATAAGCTCAATTATTTGTTCTAGTTAGGGTTTTAGTATTTATATCCTATTTATTTATTGTTGGATATTTTATTTATAAGACTATAAGCTCATTTGTTTGTTCTAGTTAGGGTTTTAATATTTATATTATATTTTTCTAAATGTTAGATATTTGTTGATGAATTGAATAATATTTGCAAAATTGCAGACTTTCCCAACCCCAATATTCTCTTTTTTATTTTTTTCTTCCTTTTCTTTCACTTTTTCTTCTTAGCTTATTACTTCATCTTTAAATCTTTTTTTGTACAACATCATAGGTACAACAGAGAAAGTATTGTCATCTTCTACTCAATTGGAACCCACTTGTTTTACTCAAGAAAACAAATATGAGGAGTGTCATGTAACAATTAAAGTTGAAATCAATGCACTTATACAACATGTCATTTGAACACTAGTACCCAAACCTAACAATGTCAACATTGTTGGAAATAAGTATGTGTACAAGATCAAATAAAATGCAAATGGGACTGTTAAAAGATTTAAAGCTAGATCAGCACTAAAGAAATTCTAAACCTAAATTATTATTTTCAGCTGTTTGTCATCCATAAATGGATGGTGAAATGGAAGTAATGAATATGTACTTAACTAATTTATCGCATATTATCATTCAAAAGAACTTGAAAAGTTAGGATTGTTTGTTGTTTATTGAGTTTACATATAATAGAAGTGTGCATTCTACTATTAATCACTCATTATCTAAAATTATTTATGGTTTTAATCCACCAACTCCTTTGAACTTGTTGCCTTTACCTGTTAATGAAATGGTTAATCTTGATAAAAATAAGAAGGTTGAAATGGCAAAGAAACTTTATGAGTGGTTGAAAAAAACTAAAAAAATGAACAATATGCATCTAGAACCAACAAGGGTTATAGGCATGTTATCTTTGAACTCGATGATTGGGTTTGGATGCATATGAGGAAGGAAAAATTCTAGACCATAAGAAATCTAAGTTGCATTCTAGAGGGTATGGTACATTCCAAGTCATTGAACAGATTAATGACAATGCATATAAGTTAAAACTTCTAAGTGAATATAATGTTAGTGCTATATTTAATGTTTTTAATTATTTTTTTATTTATTATGTAGGTGATGATTTGAGGTTGAATCCTTTTGAAAAGAAAAAGTTAGTTAGTTAGTTGTGTAGGTTTAATTTAAGCCTAGTATCTAATTATGATTATTTTATTCTTATTCAGTTTTAGATTCAAATTTGTTAGTTATGTGAATTTAATTTAAACCCATTAATTAATTAGGGTTAATTTTTAAGTTATATTATATAAGTAGTTAAAATAACATTGAAAAGAGAACTTTTATCATTATTAATAATTGAACAGCATGAGTATATTTCCTCTTTAGTTCTTCACTCAACTTCCAAAACTTCTCAAAGATTGCTTTGTGGTGTTCTAACCATATGCCTTCGATTTTTGGTTTAAGAAATCATTAGGTTAGGGTTTTCTATATGATTTTAGCTTTATTGGGTGAGTATTTCAATTCTTGATTAAGGGTTCTGAGCTTTCTCCTTCCGAGCTAGCATCATAATTAGTATGTCTAGCATATGAATAAAGTCTGATCAGTTTTTTTTAGTAACCTGGATAGTTTTTAGATAGTTTTTTCAACTAAAAAATATCATATTTAAAGCCAAAACTATCAGGTTTAGTTCTAGTTTTATATAGGCTAATCAAACCTCATAATGAAAGGAATTATCAGAATTAATTCTTTATCAATTTTGGTTCAGAAACCTTCTATCAAAGAGGGATGAAAAAGAGTGTTTGTACACTATTTTTTTAGATTTTAAACTCTTCATCACCTTTATTTTTCAACTTATTATCTTCCTTTAGAGCTTTGTTTTTTCATCCAATATAGAGCTTAGGTTAGTTTTTTGAGAAAGATACTCGATTTAATTTCTTTTGATTTGTGGACCTGGTTCAAAAGTGCTTCTAAACAAAATGGTAATGTGAGAATCTTAGGAAACTTATTACAAACATCATATTTGCACCCAGCGAGGAACAATATAGCTTAAAGGACAACAAATTAATCCTTGACAACAACAATTTTTTAGCCTAATAAAATCTTAAATGCTTCAATAAATAAGTATTTTACATTAGTTTTATTTAATTATAAATTCAATATATGTTTAGTACATAATCTAGTATTATGCTTTAATCTCTTATGCAAGTTTGGATATATGTTTAGTATGCATGATAAAATCTTCAAATGATATTTAGTTTTAATTGCATGCTTGCCTTTATATATAAAATTACATGCTTAGATAGAAAACTAGTATGAACACTAGTTTAATTTATTAATACTATTTGGTCAACAATCAAAAGACTTTATTTTAATTAATTTTTTTTGTTTATAATTCCTCGTGAAAACTAGATTAATTATTAAAACATATTTTAACAACTTTAATCTTAAATTAAATTCAACTTTTATCTAATTTTTTATATTCATGTATGTATTATACTTTTTGGAATCAAACAATTAAATCTATAATCTTTGTTTAACTTTCATATCTAGCTTTATGATTTTTTTAATTTTTAGAAGGTTTCTAGATATCTTTTAATAGTATAACCTGTATACTTGTTTTTATGTTCATGCAATTCATTTAATTTTTATACAAAATTATAATGATAGGATTCATGATAAAAGAACTAAAATAATATAAAAGGGATTAATAAAATCTTGCATAGTTTCTATACATTTGATTATTAAGTTATTTAGTTTTTATGGTTATTTAAGTTTATATTATTTGTATCTTGCTTGATTTTTTAGAAGCCAAATCTTTATTTACATATCTTTGCTATTGTTTATATAGAATCATCATGATTTTAAATCAAGAAACATTTACAACCAATATTGTTTTGACAAGTATTACATTGGTAGGGATGATTCCATTATCATGTACTTTAGTGTAGTGTGCAAAACTTGAAAAGTTCAATAGATTAAGTTAATAATAGAAAAATATTATATTCTATCTAACCACTTTAAACTTGACAAAGTTCTCGACTGAAGAAGTGTCAAAGTTGTTAGATAAGGAATCTGACGTACAATTGTGACAGTTGTGAATGCATAGAATTATAGTGATTTTATGTGCAATAACTATATCGCGAATGGATTATACAATACATTATATGATGTATATAGTTAAATAAAAAGTGCTAAGGTATTATGGTAAGTTTTGGATAAAAAATACAAGATTGAAGATGCTAATATAAAAAAGTATAAGGTTAAAACATTTATGGATTTTAATATGATCGATTCAAAAACAATTATAAGCCAGGCTTTGGATATCTTGTATGATATCCATGCTAAATTTATGTCTTTAAGTGAATCTTTCCAAGTGCTTACAATTATTTAAAAATTATTACTATCTTGAAAAGACTTTAAAACTACCTTAAACACAAAAGCTAAGAAATGGGACTTGAAGACTTCATTCTAAGGTTAAGGATAGAAAAAGATAATAAGTTGTCCAAAAAAAGAGCTAACCTTTTTAGTATGATCCCTAAAACAAACATTGTGAAATAAGTGGTGAAATCCTATAATAAAATCAAAAGGAAAAGCTTGTTTTGAAGAGGAAAGAAATTGTCAAAAAGTTTAATGATAAATGATTCATCTATAACCATACTAGACACGTGGCCAAAGATTGCTGAAACAGGGTTTAACAAGGAAATCCTAAAAAGAAAAATGAGTGTTTAAGCAAATATTATAAATGTTGATCACCTTACCAACAAAATTTCAAAAATGAGTGTTTCTAAAGTTAACATGATCAACAATCTTGATAGTGGTGAGTAGACATTAATGCCACATGATATGTATACATTAAGAATATGATGTTTTTTACTTACAAAGAAATGGATGAAGTATATTTATATATAGGGAGTTCATTAGCTTTCAAGGTGTTTGGTGTTGGAAATGTCATAATAAAGATGAATTTTAAAAAGCTTCTCATCCTTAATAATGTACTTCATGTTGCTAACTAAAAATAGGCCTTGTAATTTTGTTTTTCAATTTTTTTTTTATGGAATGATCTAGGTCTCATAATCCAGATCACATGTTTAACAGGTTAACTTGGGTTCACTTAGGTGGCTTTTCGTGTTTTTTTTTTATAATTTTTTTTAATTAGATTGACTGAAAATTGAATTTTGTAATTTTTTTCATTTTACTTTTTATAGTATTGTTCTTCGTATAATCCAAGTTACGTGTTTGGAGATTTAACCTAAGTTTACTCAAGTTATTTATTCAAATCTTTTTTAAAACTATTATTTTTAATCAATTTCACCCTTTAGACTCTTTATTTATTCTTAGATGAATTTAAAAAGTACTTTGAACTGAATTGAATTCTCGGCAAGTTTTGTTATTCAGAATTGCAAATAGACATTCCCCCATGTACCTGTCGTTTCGAATGAAGGAGATTAAATAAATAGCCAATTGGATGCTATTAAAGCTGAGATAAGATAAGCACATTTGCCACACCAGTCAAAAGATCGATCGCATGAATAAATACAAACTACACATTGCAAAGGGGTTCAGACAGAGGATCAAGAACGAAAGTACTGGCAATCTCATAATCATATCAAGTGTGAACATTTCTGGAAGCTTACATTTAACACTTCCCATTCTCCAGGAACTACAAGACCTGGAGCAAGAAAATCAGAAAAGGCCATTCATATATTTATATGTTGGCAGAACTAAGCTCACACTATACTAGCCCTGAAGCTTCCGCAGATAAGCTTATTTTAGGAGAGCAATTACAATGCATAACGACATCTCAAGCATGACCAGCACTGCCCTTGAAGAAAAGCATTATTAAGGCCTATGGAAAGAAGTAATGGCAAAATGTATCAAGATTGAATGATAACCAAGAAAACGATGCTATTATGATGGAGCACCAAGATAAGAGGCAAGTAGCAATATGTCACTGAATATTCCACCAGCAGTCACTTGAGCCCCAGCACCAGGTCCGCGGACAATCAGAGGCTGTTCTTTATACCTTGTAGTTGTGAAAGCTATGATGTTATCAGAACCAGCAAGCTGTGCAAAAGGGTGATCTTTCTTGTATCTTCGCAACTCAACAAGCCCTTGTTGACTCTCCGCATCCACCACCCCAACATATCTCAAGACCTTTGGATTTCATACAAAGAAGAGAGAACGGAAACAGAAAAAAACATTAAAAAATACGTTATATGAAGACAAATATTTAAGAAAACATGCTCCACCTAAACCAACACAAAGTGGCCATGGGATTTTTCTTGCAAATTGATTATGGAAGGATGACATACTTATTCAAAAAAATCTTTGATTTCAGAGATCACCGCAGTTCACAAGTACTTGATATACTGTTAACACTAATGGATGGATTTTGGCCCAGTGGCACTGACCCTCAAAAATCAGAGGAGCGGGGAATAACATCTCAATTTCAGGGCTATGCTTGCCACCAGAAGAACCAGACCAAAAGAATCAAGAGTTTGTGAAATACGTGTTCTTTTCCCCCATTTGATATCCATAATGAACTTCTCTTTACAATTCCCTTTTCCATAAACTTGATTTACGCTACATCACATAACCTGAATCACTTCTGAACTATTTTTCTCAGTTTTAGGCCATCAGAAGAACAAAAGCCATTATCACAAATGGTTGTGAAAAGAATATATGGACCTTCCTCTATGATCCAATAACTAAATGTCTTTTAGAAAATGTGAATAAGGTTAGCTTTTGAACTGAAAAAAATTTGTCACAAACACAAAAGGTTACAAAAGGTGTGTTTGATAACAAGTTCTGTTGAATGTGGTTTATGGGAACAAATCATAATATAATCAACAAAGTACTAAATTTAACATAATTTATGAAAAAGCCAAAATATATTTTTTTATTTTTACAGCGAATCACGATTTGGCATTACAATAGGGGAAAGCAACCGGCCCCCCTCATCACAATGCCTCATATCCATTATTTACCCACGGAAATGGTATACTTTTTCTGTAACATCTGCTAAAACTATTTAACTTGTTTGCATGGATGTTTATATAAATGTATGAAACAACATATTATATTCCTTGTTTAAGCATCGACATAGATTCCTATGAATTTGTAGTTTGATAAGTTGGCAATCGAAGAATTCTGTTAAAAAAGTAATTAGAAACAAGCAGAAACATCTCGAGAGATACTCACATCCCCTGCATCCTCAGCCTCTTGTCTCGCCCTAGCCATTTCATTGTCAAATTGTGGTAACTGCTGCATAAACTCTTCAGCAGATGCGCTAGCCTGAAGCAAAAATTAAAAACATAATGTCAAAGGAAAACTGGTATCGCAAGCCCAATTTATGATTTACATAACATGAATCTTACTCTCAGTGGTTCAGGGACAAGACTTTGAACAGGGATATCAGACAGCTCCAACTTTAAACCAGTTTCTCTTGCAAGAATAATCACCTGTAAAATGCAGCAGGTTTATGACTGCACTTAACGAACTGAATATACTGACAAGTACAATTCACAATCGATAAAGTTGCAGTTAGTCAACTATCACATGTCATGTCTTCATACTGACTGCAAGTTGGTGCTGACAACATCAGCATTTAAAAATTTCCATCCACTGAATTCAATCAAGGTTTAGTGGCAAGAAATAACATGGGACACCCATTGACCCAACAATATATTTGACTAATGACTCAGATTCACAAGACTGACTCAATCACTCATGGGACAGAAAGTCATCCATATATATGAAATCTAAAGAACAAAATCCAGTAGATGTAGTTATTTGACAATAAGAGGGCATGAACTAAAAAAATTGACACATTTAATGAGGTATACAGAACCTTTCTGGCAACATCTGTTCCAGATAGATCATCCCTTGGATCAGGTTCAGTATATCCTGCCTGCTTTGCTTCTGCCACTACGTTACTAAATGCTCGCGTGCCTTTGAAATTGTTGAAGATATAACTCAAAGTTCCACTGTGATAACAAAATGGGGAGAACGCTTCTAAAAGATGTACAGTGAAATTATTTAACATCACTGATACAGATACTTGAAAGAAAAATTGATGGAATTATATAATATAATATATTCAAAGCCTCTTGAGTGCTCATGTTTCTGTCTATTAAGCAAAAAGATGTCTTACCTGAAAATTCCTTCAATGCGCAGTATTTTATCCCCAGTTTCAAGGAGACCTCGTAAAGTGCTAATAATTGGAAGGCCAGCTCCAACAGTTGCCTCATAAAAGTAATGTGTATAGGATTGCCTTTGAAGAGCTCTCAGTTTCAAATACTGAATTTATATAGAAGAAAAGATCAAGAAGAGCAGATGGAGTAGACAAAGACATAAGCAGAGAGATGATGACAAAGGCATGACAAACATAGCAGTAACAAAATGTTCAGCGACTAACAAATAGTTGATGAGAAGCAAACTTTTCCTAACTTTTCCTGTTAAGTTAACAAGTAGAGAAACCAACCAACTTAATTGACGCAGAAGTTTCATCATCAGGCACCCATATGTAGAGCTACAACGTCAGGAATAAAAAGTGTAGCAAACCTCAAAAACTTTAGTTTAGAAAAAAAAAAAAAAGGAACAGAGAGAGAAATGTAATCTCTACTAAAGATGGGATAGAAACGTGATGTGCAATAATGAGGAACTAGTTCAAGAAGCAACACTCCAACAACAATATCCCAACATAGTTCATGTTACCTGATCAAGTGGTCCTGAATTTGCCTTTTTGTTTGGGGTGATTACATGAATTCCTCTTCGCAACCAATCATGATAACAACTTGCAACATTAGAGTCTGCTGTACAGTCTACCAAAACAGTATTTGGGAGAAAATGATTTCCATGCACGTGTTGCCTGAATTTCTCCAGGTCAGCCACTTCACCTTTATCCTTTACAAGCTCTCTCCATCTTGACAAGTCAATTCCACTGCAGCCAGAAACTAATGAGCTTAATGAATATACAAACATAACTTTACATGACTGTTACCAACAAAGCATTACGGTTGTCACCAAACAGAAAACAAATTAATGATCAGTAAAGGTGCAAATCATCCAACCAGATAAATCTATAGCTCTCAAATTCAACGACTTTTGGATATTTCTAAACACAAAATCTCAGAGGAAGGGAGCGTGTAAACTATGAATCTCAGTTATATACTCTTAGAAAGGGTTGAGTTCTGCTTCTAGCAAGAGTGGGAAATGGGAACAAACCGAATGAACTGGGTGTACCAACCTATCCTAAATTTTAGGACAGGTTTAGGTATTGTTAATAAGGTGTGTGATAGCGTTGGATAAAGAAGAAAACATGTCATGTTTTGGTTTAGAAGCGTGGGAACGCAAACCCACCCTAGTAACAATGCACTGATGCCAACAAATTGAACAACCATGTCAATACAGCAATACCTATGGACAAATTATCTTCCAGAAGGAATCATCTTGTCCTTTTGTCTCAGGAATTTTAGTTATAAAGTTAAGCCACCAATTCTGAAGAATGGAAAAATAATGCAACTAATGTATGTAGTTGGTGTTAGCTTTTGTCAACTTAAGAGGGCTATCATAGTCAATTTTTGTGTTTTGATTGAAAATGAGAACTTGAGTTATTGGAAGTGGATTTTTTTTATGATGTCCAATTAAGGATAATGAGCACGACATCTTGTCTATGTAGGACAATTTTTAGGAGTATATTAGTTAAGTATGCCTTTTCTTTTTCTTTTAAATAAAGACTATGAAAGAACAAGCATTATGTAAATCCCAATAAAAATTGCCCTGATTCAACTAAATTGGTATTTTTCATCCCTTTAAGAGAAGACATTTTGGACGCCAATTAAAAGGCCCTAATTCTATTGATATGCTAAATGTGTCGAGTGCTTCTGAAAGAGAGTTGCTAAATGAATGAGTTGTTGAGTGCTAATCGAAGAGAGTTTGCAACTCCCTCCCCTCCCTCCAGCATTAAATTAGTTGACAACATAAAGCCTCTTAAACCTCGGAATTCTAGATGCTTGCTCTTCAGGTTTAGGTATGGTCTTTCACTTACAATACATCATATGCAAAGGAAATTGAAGAGAATGATCTTTTATTTGTTTGTTTATTAGTTTAGCATTTTGGTGCAGAAATTTTAGTTATGCTATTTGATAAAAATGTGCCACATGCTAACCAATAGTTGTTCATAGGACTTCTGATCACTTTACATCTATGAATTAAACACATTATTTTTTGTATCAGGAAGAAAGGTAGTCATTTTGCCTTCAACAGGAACTCAGAAAGAAAAGGTAACAGACAGTATCATACGGGCAGGAATCTGATGTAATTCTAAAGACTTACACATCATTCAAAAGCATTGTTCTCGAGCCAGTGATTCCCATAACACGCAAATCAATGTTAAAATCTTCCTTAAGGACTGCCGCCTGCCAAAAGAAATTTCATAACATGTTCAGACTGATATAGCATTTAGAATAATAACAATACCTAAAAAAGAATAAAATATATGCATTGCTCCATTAGGTAATGTTCTCAACTCCTATCTATCCATTTTTGCAAGCCACAGCATGGCTTCCAACGTCAAGGGTGCAAGTATCAGTTCTTGGAACCTGATGCTCATTTATTCAAGCTTTACCGAAACCTTTCGGTGCCTAGTTCAGAGGTCATGACATACAAACTTGGGAAATAAAACTTTCATTTATTTTTTAATGTAACGGCATAAGAATTCGAGTAATAATAAATCCTAGATTGAACCAGAACTTGAACATGATTTATGTAAGCAAAAACTTTGGGGAAGGTTGGTTTTATGGTAAGAAATAAGAAGACTTGTCTATGAAATGCAGTCCTCGTTTAAGTAGAACAAGAAAGAATAAGATAGACCTCCAATAACATTAAATCTTCTTTTGGTGAAAGTATTGACACGCAACATGGTATTTACTGCTTATTTTGCTATGTTGCAAAGTACATTTTGCAACATGATTTATGTAAGCAAACACTTTGGGGAAGGTTTGTTTTTATGGGAAGAAATAAAAAGACCTGTTTATGAAATGCAGTCCTCGTTTAAGTAGAACAAGAAAGAATAAGATAGACCTCCAATAGCCTTAAATCTTCTTGTGGTGAAAGTCACCATCGACACACTATATAGTATTTACTGCTTAATTTGCTATGTTGCAAAGTACATTTTGCAACATGATTTATGTAAGCAAATACTTTGGGGAAGGTTTGTTTTTATGGGAATAAATAAAAAGACCTGTCTATGAAATGCAGTCCTCGTTTCATGTAGAACAAGAAAAAAATAAGATAGACCTCCAATAGCCTTAAATCTTCTTTTGGTGAAAGTCACCATCGACACACTATGCAAAGTGCATTTTGGGCACTCATATAGCATTTACTCATCATTAGTAGTACTAGCGTGAGCAAGAAAACACAAAAAAAACCTCTAAATGTTGATCGAGCACCACATTCTTATTTAAATAGATGACAGTTGAATGATAAGAAACAGCATTCCCATTGTATTTTACCTCTATTACAAATTTTTAAAGTCATGTTACTTTAGATCAACCGCAATTAACTCTATCATAGTCGCAAAAGATAATGGATCCATTAATGTTCACATTCAAACATTAATTATTCCATAATTACTGACATATGAAAGAAAAATAAAAGATATATCAGCATCCAAATACACACCTGATCTCTAAGCTGGTCTAGTAATGTGGCACCAATCAAACCAGGTCCAATGATTCCCATTGCTATCGTGGTTTTCGAGAGATAAAACCTTGAGTGGACAGCTCTTAAAGCTCTTATACAATCTCCACGCTTGATAACAACTGTAATATTGTATTCAGAGCAACCTTGAGCTATGGCACGGACATTAATATTAGCCTGCATTGCAAAAACATTTCATACTTGTATCAGAAGAAAATAGCAAAAATAAATAAATAAGAAGACATAATATTGAAAGTATAAAGACGTTGAGCATCCAGACTACTCATCTCGATAAATATATATATATAAAAATGATTTTACCTTAGCCAGAGCATTGAAAAGAGTTGCACTAACTCCATGTGTGCTAGCCATTTTCTGACCAACAGCTGCTAAAATGCTACAATTTGGAATGACTGCAACCTGAAGAGTGATTTTGAGAAAACAATGAAGTGGGAAAATATGATTCCAATACATTAGAGAGTGGAGAAAGATAACATGCTCCGCCATTGAGAAAGCAAACTACAGGAATAGAGCTCCAAACCAAGAGTCCACATATCAGAGAACAAGCTCAGAAAAATGTAGCTGTGACAGTAAATTAAATTGGCATGAAGCAAACTATTATTAGATCAGTGCATAAGACAGGAACAGATCATACTCAAAACAAAAAACCCCTATCAGATTTCAAAAGTCCAAGAGCTCAAGTTTTGAAACTGAAATAAGAAAATGTTGGCTGTTTTCGAGTATGGCTGTTCTCCAGACACTAAAAGTTTTACCAAAAATGTCATAACACGTGAACTTCCACAATTCCCATAAAATATGATAAACCAAAAACAGATAAAAAGAATTTAAGGGAAAAACTCTAAGACGACAGTGAAATCATAAAGATTCATAGACTTGGTACTGTTTATGTTGAATTTTAGTTCAATCCAAACAGAACCTGGGAAAGACGTCCAGCATTCAAAGCTTCATGAAATCTAGACTTCAAAGCCTCAGCAACAGCTGCTACTTCCTTCTCAGGTACAGCAAAGCATACAGAATGCTCGCTACTAGCCTGCATGAAATCCAGTCACTTTGCATAAATGTTATCTGAGAAAAACACCAATCTGAAACCAGGGGATAAAAAGTACCTGGGATATAACAATGACATTAGCTCCCACATCTTTCACAGCACCAAAAATGGCACTAGCTGTACCAGGAACACCAGCCATTCCGGTTCTGCCAACGGAAGAGTAAACATAAAATGAGAGAAAAAAATGAATACAACATGAAATCAATGAATACGAAATCACCAAGAAATGCCTCACCCCTCAACATTCACAAGAGCCACATTGTCAATAGTTGCAAAACCTTTGACAAGCGACTCCAATTTCTGGCCATCTTCATTCTCAGCAGGCCGGCAGATCATCGTCCCGGGAGCAGAGAGGTTAAAAACATTCCTTATCAAAATGGGGATATCATATCGCATCACAGGCATAATAGTGCGAGGATGTAAGACATTTGCCCCAAAATAGGACTGCAAATCCACACAAATATAAACTTAGAAACATGCAGTTAGATAGTTCAGCATTGACAGGTACGAGAAGAGTGGTGAAGTTCACCATTTCCCAGGCCTCTTGGTAAGACAATGTCCTTAGTATTACAGCCTCACTAACTGCAGATGAAAAGGGAAAGGAATCTTTCAGCATTACAATTCAATCTCATCACTGGTGTCCTCTCAAAGTTATATGAGGCCATTCTCCACAATCTGAATGGTCTCCACTAGATAGTACAGCAGTAGAGGTAGAACCTTGTACAGGGAAAAAAAACAAGTGTAAATAAACCAAGAACAAACCTTTTCTGGGGTCTGCACTGTATACCCCATCAACATCTGTCCAAATTGTGACTTGGCGAGCCCTCACCAAGGCACCCATTATAGCTGCAGAGAAGTCACTTCCATCCCGCTTCAATGTTGTGGGAATATTTTGTTGCGTACTGGCTATGAAACCAGTCGCAACTATTGTCTTTGATGGATGTCGAGAGAACCATTCTTCAAGTCTTTTTTCAGACTCCGCAAAATCAGGATCAACTTGATTAGAACCAGAGGGATTTACTATAAGCACTTCTCTTGTATCCATCCATTCACAATCTAGCCCGTTCTGCACGAGAAAACAACAACCTAACAATAAATCAGATAAATTGTGAGAGTTACAATTGGCAGGTATTCTTCATGGCAATGAGCAAATAACCACTGAACCTTTCTAACAACGTATGACAACATCTGTGCAGACCACAACTCCCCATGTCCTACAACAAAGTCAGAAAAGGACTCGGTTGCATGACCAGCTGCAACAGATGAAAGGAGAAAGCTGTCAGAGGCAATACTGCAGTAGAAAGCCAGATATGACAGGAAAACAGAAAAGCACTTCAAATCAACATGGATTGAAGATAAAATAAAATAAAGAGTTGCTGAAAAAATATAAACAAAATCAGATATTGCAATTTACTAGTTGCATAAGAAGGACGAGATTTAATCCATTTCAACACCTCATATACATGCATGCATGTAAAGAGAAAGCAGTCCAGTACCTATGTATATTGCACGAAGCATGGCTTTGAGGTTATTTATATCATGATGCAACCGGGACAAAAAACTAGCAAGATCATCACCATCAAGAAGATCCATAGCTGTTAATTTGTGCTTTTCAAAAACAGCATCTACAGCAGATACATAGGAACCATCCCGTGATTGCGCCTTGTCTATGAGATCATACATCATATCTGTCACCTTGGACATCGCCGATACAACCACCAATTTCCCCTCTGAGCTATCCTGAACAATAATTTGTGCTACATTCTTAATTCTCTCCCAGCTTCCCACACACGTGCCACCAAACTTATGAACCGACCACGTATCACCTTTCGGAAGGTGAAGCTTTTCCTTGGATTCATCCAGCAAAACAGCTAAGACACGGAATGCCAAATAACCCCATCGTACCAATCAGCTAAAAAGAAGACAGGAAATAAGAGTCTAAACCCAACGTAGAGAAAAGAAGAGGTAACGAACCTTTAACCGAACACGAGACATGGCCGTGCAAATAGTAAGGCTCCCTTCTTCTCCACTGGGAAACAAAACTACTCCTGAAATAAAAGGAACACGGAAATCTTCAGGAAAATGAGAAGAACAAAAAAAAATTCAAAACCCAGAATACAATGATGAACAAAGAAATAAAATAAAATTTGAGCATTTAAAGAAGAAGAGAAAAAGAATACAACGTTGTTGAACGCATTTAAAAAAAAAAAAAAACTTAATAACGTATCAGGAATGAAGAAGAGCAGCATTGTAAAATAATGAGGAAAAATGTACGTATCTGAATTAAAATATAAACAAGAAAAGGAACCTGGAGAGAGAAGAGCGAGGAGTAAGCGATAAAAGGGAGAAATGAGGAGAAGCAGAGATCTTCTTCTGGTTGTTGAGCTGAGAAAATGTATTTGAAGAAGAGGAGAGAATGCGTGGAGTGTTATTATGGGAGATCGAAGCAGCACAGAGAGCCATTTCTTCTCTTAAGAAAAAGCTTACACTGAATAAAAATGGCTGCACTTTTAATTATTTCTTCTCTGGGTATTGGTGGCTTTTGCTCTTTGTTGTAAGTATTTGTAGAGGAAAAGGAGACTATGATTGATGACGACGACGACGACGACGATGGCGATGGCGATACTTTTATTAGGCTGATTAGGAGAGGGTCCGCTAGGAGATTACTAGATGAGAACCCAATCATGCTCCAACACGTTATCCGACAAAATATCTCACTAGAAGGTCACATGACTTTTCATCCAGCGACGAGGCAGACAGCCCTTGCCTTGAAAAATTGTGAGGTTCCGGTCTACAAGTACCATTCGTAATCATTTATTGCTGTAAAAACACAATTAAAACGTTAGGCAAATTCACTGTAGTCCCATTCTTTTCTTTTTCTTTTTAATTTTTTTTTTCTTTGATTTTTTTTTTAAATCAATGTTTTTTTGGTTTGCTTTAATGAGATTATCATAGTCTTATAATCCACGTTATGGATTTGACAAGTTCACCCAACTTGACTCGGGTCATTTTTTTATTTTTTTAATTGAATTGTTTTTAATTTTATCCTTTAATATTGGGTTGATTAATAATCGTCTGAGTTGTTTTTAGACCCTTCAAGTTAACTGAGTCATATTGGGATGTTAAAATAATTGTGTATCAAATACATTAAAAGCTATATTTATAATATTCAAAAAGCCATATTATCAAATTGGCTCCTTTAAATAGTATTTTCCATTGGAGATGTTGTAATCCTTTTGTTTTTCTGGAAAAATTTGCTTTGAATTAGAGGCAATTTTATCTTTTCATATGATAAATTAGTCTTTGTTTAGAGATATTGTCAGCTTTTCCGTGTATTAATGAATAGTTAAATAACAAAAAAGCCCCTCAAATAAAAAAAAGCTAGCATTGTCGAGCAGGAATATATTTTTTCCTTTTTTTTATATACAATAAAATTACACACGTGCCTTTGGATCCCAAAAAGAGTAACACATGGAATCAAGGATAATATGTATTTTGCCTCTAGCATTTTGTTAATTGTTAGCTTGATCAAGGGTAATAACATCATTCAACATTTAATTAATATATTTAATTTAAAAAGTTGTTGGCGCGTGGAGCAACGTGTGCGACTTCTTTTTGTTGTCTTCTCTTCCTTCCTGGGTGGTGTGTGTCATCTTACGGTGACCAATTTATCACCAGCTAGCCTTTCTTTTTTTTATTCATTTCTCTTTCCCAATAATAATAATAATAATAGTGGTGGTGGTGGTAGTGGTGGTGGTAGTGGTATTAATAGTGATAATAATGGTAATAATAATAGTTTATTATAATATTAATAGTGATAATAATAGTAGTGATAATGATGATATTAATAATAATAGTAATAATTGTGAAGATAATAATAATAATAATAATAATAATAATAATAATAATAATAATAGTGATGATGATGATAATGAGACAATAATAATACTACTAATGGTGATAATATTGACAATAATATTAGTTTATAATAATAATGATAATGATAGTAATAACAATAATAATTATGTTAATAATAGTAATAATAGTGATAATAATAGACAAAATCTTTATGTATAGAAAAATCATGATAAAGTGTCCAAGTTGATAAAACAATTCTGCTTAGAATTTAAGGGCATCAAAATAATTATAAAACTATCGATCATTATTAGAAGACTTAATAAGTCTTATAACCCATTATAAATGATTATATATTCAATCAATTATTTTTTATATCTATGAATATTTATATTTATGCAAATTATTTTTAAGTTTTTATATAGAGAGACATAAAAATCAAAATTTGAAAACTTAATTTCTCTCGAAGACCTTATATTAGACCAAACCATGAGAGATGAAGAAAAAGCTCAAACTAGGCAGAATCACTCAAATAGGATCAAACAAATATTTTGCTAGTTGGATCTTCTTGTTACCCATTAGATTAGGCTTACCAGTGGTAATACAATGAGACATCCTACAAAAAAGATCTGGCCATTATATATGAGGGTAAGTTAACTATATAAATTGGTCTAAAAAGATATCTCATTACTCAGTTAACATGCCTTAATAGGCTAAATCAAGGCTTATAAAACGAAAGAGCATTGACTAAGGTGAAGCCCTATAAGCTTACTAATCATGACTTAATAGACTATCCATGAGAGTTTGGTGGTTTCATGATTATTTTCTAGATTAATGACCTAACAGGACATCACTGGTTCCCCAAATTGACCTACAATAATGTGTGCACAAATATAAATGTTATGAAGTGTGTGCATATGTATAAACACATATCCAATCTTGAAAAATATGAAATTCAATTAAAAAAAGATATAAAATCCAATAATAACACATTAAATAGTTTAGGAAAAATAAAAGGGAAAACATTAAGAACATGAAGCACAACGACTATATTATCATAGAATCAAATAGACAAAGCTTAGCTCTTAAAGTTCTTAGTGGAGTTATCATTCTACTGTAGGACATATCTTAATGAACTCAAGGTAAAAATAAAAAATAGATGTCTTCACCTAGTTTTATGGTAACTAGAAACCCTAAATAGTCTTTTAGAGGTTCTAGATAAGGTGTTGTTTATGATAAAAGGAATGTGAAAATCACCCTAAAACATCCTACCTAAAGTCAACTGCTTTGTGTTGATTTTTATAATAAAATATACATATGGTGCTTATTTACTAATTGTCCACCTAAATTGGTATCTATGTGTTTGCTAAATGCTAAAGATAATGATTTGGGATTTAGATTTGGCTGCAATAACTAATCATCACTGTTAAAATACAAGTGTTGGACCCTAAAAGATGGTGAATGGTGAATTGATTTTTGAGCCCATTTCTTGGATTATGTTCAAAATCAACTCAAATACCTCTACTCACACTTAATGTGTCTTATGATATTATACCAATTCTACCCAAGTTTACTTGATGTATAAACAAGATAAGAGTGTAAAAGTAGATTCATGCACATCATATCAATTCACATACTCTTAATATGACATCCAAGAAAAAACCTAATTAAAATTTATAACTCCTAGGTCAATGTTAAGTTACGAGAAAGATACAAATCAACAAAGAAAGATAAGGATATGAAAACCAATACTAACATTGATATTTACACACATGAATTCATTTATCTTTTTGCGATATCTAAGGAGAAAACTTAATAGGATTTACATTTTTGGGCCGTTATGAAAAATATACAAATCATGTCAAGGCCAAATCAAAAGCAACATAACAAATTCATATATGTTGATCAAATGAAACTCATATTTAGCACAATTATATATAAAATAATAACAAATTATTCAAAATAAATTAAAAAATTAGGAGTTCAAAAATGACCTTCAGAATCATCCAAAAATCATTGAAAACAAGATAGGGCAATGTTAAAAGCCATCAGAGTGGAAATAATAAGGATGGTGCATGGTGGTCATGTGTTGGAGTTAGGATGGAACATAAGAGATGTTATAAGTTGACAACATGTTTATCTCATGCACGCTTCAAAAACCTATACAAAGAAGTAGAGAATATATGAATTTTAAGGTGGAAAGTAAGTAATCTCTAGTGAATTCTTAGGTACAACTTATGGAGTGGATAGAGAAAAGGTTTATAGTGAGTTCAAAGAATATACATGTGATTTGGTTGGATTTTGGTGGAAAAGAAAAAAAAAACAAGGGTTGTAAATGTTGATTTGTGTTGCGTTCTAGTTATTATTGCTTGGTCATGGTCTAGTGGGCAGGGATTGGGCAATTCAATAGCTTATGAATTATATGGGCTACTGATGTTGCATTGAAGTGGTGGTGTGGCGTGCAACGGAAAGAGAGAAAATAACATATGAGTGTTGAGTGGAATGAAGAAGAGAGAAGGACTCTCTCATGGTGGCATTGTTGTTAATGTTTTGGTGGTCTATACAAGAGATAAAGATTGTTGCTAATTGGAGATGGAGATAAGAGGGTTGTGCGTGGTGGTTTACTATTGAGCTATTGATAGTGATGGGTAGAGAGCTTATAGCGACTGTCGGCTTTGATGTTAGTAGGGAAAAAATATAGAGATAAGTGGCTAAGGTTTGGTAGAAAAAGGGATGAAAAGGTCTATATTTTTTTTTATAGGTGTTTTCTTTTTTCTTTCTTGTGTTTTTTTCCTTTTCTTTTTATTTTTATTTTTATAAAATCCCCCTCATGAGTAGGGTTGATTCTTTTATTTATATGATAAGGGTCGTCGAAACATAAAATATTAGAGAAATTAATATTTGAAAATTTTTATATTATTTTCTTTCATTAGTTATCACGGATCTCCTTCAAATATTCTAATTAAGACCATATTGTTTTTCAATTTTGTTTGAATCTTTATTTATTTTTTTCCTCAATTGAATGATCTTCCTAATAATATTAGTCCTCCATCATTTTGGTTTTGTTTTTCTTTTTTACACATCATTTTGCTCTTTAATCTTTTTATTTTTATTCTATATGTTGAGAATTGAGTCAAAAATAGGTTATAACAATATTTATCCTAACATGGCTACAATAGATCGGATAACCAAAGCCAATGTCCGGACAAGGATGGAGTATGGCCCGCGCTTCGCCACGAATCATATTAAATTTTCTACAGTGTAAAAAAACAAAGCTCAAGAGCTGTCATTGTATTTTAAAGAATATAAAAAAATCAATGACTCCACATCATAAAAAGAGAATTGAAAAAAATAATGATCGTCAATTCCCAAGAATCAAAATATTGAAGGATGAAATTGAAAAAAAATAATAAAAAAAGTCTTAAAAAAAGCACCAATAAAACCAAGTAAGGTTGTCAAAACCCGCGAGCAGGATCATACGGATATGATAATCCAATATAAGACAAAACAGAAACAAAACAAAGTTTAATTTTAAAAGGAATTCAATTTTGAAGAATAAATAAAAAAGGATAAAAAAGCGACAACAAAAAAAACTTGAGCCACTCGGACAAACCTTCCACTTAGATCATGAGACACGGAGAACCTGATTGAAAAGAAAACCGAAGAAAATAACGAAGTTCATTTTTTTTAAATGAACAACTTTGAAGGATGTAATCGGGAAAGAAAATGACGTTAACTCATGTGAACTTTTCAAATCCATGACCCTAGTTAGTGACTAAACTAGAACCACCACATCTAAAAAGCAATTATTTTAAAACTTGGCTTGACCCGACAACTTTACCCATGACCCAAGTAACCCTTGGCTTAGACGGGGCCGAGTTTTAAGAGATATTGGGGGATAATTGATCAAGTGTAAGACGGTTAAAAATCCAAGTTGACCCATGTTTTGATTAGCCCGGGGAAAATCTAGTAAAAAATGATCAAAACTCGTTAACTAATTTTATTTTTAAAAAAAATAATATCATTTTGATTTTTTTTTAAAAACAAAAAGATTTGATTGCCTTTGGTTAACTTGAGTCAATCCACTCAACCTATGACCCGATAATTATCCCGGATTGACTCCCGAGTAGAGCCTAAAAAGAATGGGAAAAACCAAGGAGATCAAA
>Ga0325403_1001170_pt1 | contig 21316 bp, 21 predicted proteins | sample PopdelMetagenome_19_FD_205665 | JGI IMG/M metagenome (GOLD analysis project Ga0325403, IMG submission 205665) | Populus deltoides microbial communities from Bellville, Georgia, United States - Xylem-PdKOR-R4 | ecosystem: Host-associated > Plants > Phyllosphere > Stem > Wood/Secondary xylem... | reverse complement strand
CGGACCGCAGCCGCGGTCCGGGCCTCCTCGCTCACGGGGGTGCCGGGTGGGGCTCAGCCCAGGGGACCTGCGTCGCGCTGGATCGGACGGACGCCCTTGAGCCCCGACAGGAGCTGCCGGGCCCGCCCCGCCTCGGCGTCGGCGCAGATGACCGAGTAGCGCGAGGCGAGGATCGCGTTGACCGAGCTGAAGTCCCGCCGGCCCCGGGTGAGGGCGAAGCTGACGACGCCGAAGAGCATGCCGAAGCCCGCCCCGATGAGCAGGGCCGCGAGGAACAGGTTCCCCGAGCCGCCCGGGAAGAGCACGAAGAGCAGCCCGACGAACCCGCCGAACCACAGGCCCGACAGGGCCCCGGCGAGCGCCACCCGGGCGTACGACAGCCGCCCGGTGACGCGCTCGACGCTGCGCAGGTCGGTGCCGACGATGCTGACGTGCTGGACCGGGAACCCCTCGTCGGAGAGGTGGTCGACGGCCTTCTGCGCCTCCAGGTAGGTGGCGTAGGAGGCGACCTCGCTGCCCGAGGGCAGCGCCGGGATGCCGGCGCGGACGCCGGCCAGCGGGTTGGTGCCGGACATCAGGCGGCCTGCGGTGCGGGGGTCACGGGTGTCAGACCGTCTCGTCGGCGCCGGCCTCGGCCAGCACCGTCGCCTCGCGCTCGGAGCTCGCCCCGGAGGTCGAGAGCTCGCCGCCGGCGTTCTCGAGGTGGGCGCGCACGAACCAGTGGTACTGCTCCAGCTGGCCGGACTGGCCGATGAGCAGGTCCTCGGTGATCGGGTCGAGGTCGCCGGCGAGCTCGATGGCCTCGCGGTGGCTGGAGATGACGCCCGAGTAGACGAGGTCGAGGGCGCCCAGGTGCTCGATCGCCCCGGCGCGGCCGATAAAGTACTCGTTCCAGGAGCGCTGCTCCACGAGCTTGCCGGGGGTGCCCACGGGCGAGCCGCCCAGGGTCGCGATGCGCTCGGCGATCTGGTCGGCGAACTCGCGGACGGTGTCGACCTGCGGGTCGAGCATCTCGTGCACCGCGATGAAGTGCGGGCCCACCACGTTCCAGTGGATGTGCTTGAGGGTCAGGTGGAGGTCGTTCAGGGCGTGCAGCCGGTCCTGGAGGGACTCGGCGACCTTCGCGCTGTCGCTCTCGCCGAGACCCGGGACGCCGTAGTGGTTGGAAGCCATGCCGCCACGCTAGATCGACACGCGGCACCTCGCAGGTCGGCGCTGGGCCACCTCGCGCGGCTCCCCCTCCGACCGGTGCCGCGGATGCTCCACGCGGCTGGCTGCGAGACCGGTCGCGGGTCGTCCGCGGCCCGCGGCACTACGCTCACGCCACGTGAGCGGCGCACCGACCAGGGTCTTCGTCGCACGCCTGGCGGGCCTGCCCGTCTTCGACCCCGTGGGTGACCGCGTGGGGCGCGTGCGCGACGTCGTCGTCGTCCCCAGGGCGGCCCGCAGGCCCCGGGCGGCCGGCCTGGTGGTCGAGGTCGCGGGCAAGAAGCGCGTCTTCGTGCCCATGTCGCGGGTGACCAGCATGGACACCGGCCAGGTCATCACCACCGACGACCTCAACACGCGCCGCTTCGAGCAGCGCGAGGCCGAGGTGCTGGTCCTCACCGACCTCTTCGACAGGGAGGTCGAGCTGACGGGCTCGGCGGCCCGCGCGGTGCACGGCGGTGACGTCGGGGGCCCCGTCGAGGCGACCGTCGAGGACGTGGCGCTCGAGCAGGCGCGCAACCGCGACTGGGAGGTCACCCGCCTCTTCGTGCGCGAGGCCGTCCCCGGCAGCCGCAAGAAGGGCCTGGGCCGGCGCAAGGGCAGCACCGCCCTCATCGACGTCCACGACGCCGCCGGCCTGTTCGGCACCCCCCAGGAGCAGGGCGCCGTGCTGCTGGCCGCCTCCCTGCTGGAGATGAAGCCGGCCGACATCGCCGACATGCTCCACGACCTGCCGCGCAAGCGCCGGGTGGAGCTGGCCGCGGAGCTGGACGACGAGCGCCTGGCCGCCGTGGTGCAGGAGCTGCCCGACGACGACCAGGTGCAGGTGCTGTCGGCTCTCGGGCGCGAGCGCGCCGCGGACGTGCTGGCCGAGATGGAGCCGGACGCCGCCGCCGACCTGCTGGCCGAGCTCACCGAGGAGGCCGCCGAGCAGCTGCTGCGCCTCATGGAGCCCGAGGACGCGCGCGACGTGCGCCGGCTGCTGGCCTACGAGGGCGACACCGCCGGCGGTCTCATGACCACCGAGCCGGTGGTGATGAGCCCCGAGGCGACCGTGGCGCAGGCCCTGGCCACCGTGCGCCGCCCGGACGTCCCGTACACGCTGGCCGCCGCCATCTACGTGGTGCGCCCGCCGACGGAGACGCCCACGGGCAAGCTCCTGGGCGTCGTGCACCTCCAGCGGCTCCTGCGCGAGCCCCCGCACGAGGCCATCGGGGGGCTCATCGACAGCGAGATCGAGCCGCTCTCGGTGGACACGCCGCTCGCCGTCGTCACCCGCCGCCTGGCCACGTACGACCTGGTCTCCCTGCCGGTGGCCGACAAGAAGCGGCGCCTCCTGGGCGTCGTGACCGTCGACGACGTGCTGGACCACCTGCTGCCCGACGACTGGCGTGAGATCGACGAGGAGGACACCGTCGAGGCCCTCGACGCCACCGGGCCGATCGCCGTCGTCCCCGCGAAGGGCGAGCGCGAGAAGGGCCAGGGCCGTGGCTGAGGAGCGCGAGGGCCGCCGCCGGGAGTCCGCGCTCGACCAGCCCCGCGAGAAGCGGCGCCGCCTGGCGCCCCGCAGGCCCCGCGTGCCGCGGATGGACGCCGAGGGCTTCGGGCGGCTGTCCGAGGGCTTCGCGCGCTTCATGGGGACGCCGCAGTTCCTGCTGTACATGACGGTCTTCGTCGTGGTGTGGCTGCTGTGGAACACCTACGCGCCGGAGTCGGCGCAGTTCGACCCCCGCGCCCTCAACTACACCCTGCTGACGCTGATCCTGTCGCTGCAGGCCTCCTACGCGGCACCGCTGATCCTGCTGGCGCAGAACCGCCAGGACGACCGCGACCGCGTCGGTCTGGAGCAGGACCGCCAGCGGGCCGAGCGGAACCTCGCCGACACCGAGTACCTCGCCCGCGAGGTCGCGGCGCTGCGCCTCGCCGTCGGCGAGGTGGCCACCCGCGACTTCGTCCGCTCGGAGCTGCGGGCCCTGCTCGAGGAGGTGGAGCTGCTCGCCGCCGACGCCCGCCGTGACGACGACGACGGCCGCCTCGACCGGCCGGTCGAGCGCACCCGCGACCGGGCCCGCGAGAAGGGCCGGGGCAAGGGCCGCCAGCGCGGTGCGGGCCCGGAGAGGCCGGAGCCCGACGACGACGCCGAGGAGCAGGCCGAGCAGGCGGAGGGCTCAACCGGGCCCGCCCGCGTGCCGATGTCCCCGGGGTGACCCAGCACCGCCCCACGACGGCGACGCTCTCGTCGCTGCAGTCGCTGCAGCGACGGCGCCTCGGCGACGTCCTCGTCGACGCCGGCGTCCTCACCCCGGCGCAGCTGTCCGACGTGCTCGCGGGCCAGCAGAGCGGCCCCCCGGGCCGTCGCCGGCGCCTCGGCGAGCTGCTGGTGCAGAGCGGCATCGCCGACGAGCGCACCATCGCGCGGGCGCTGGCCGACCAGCTGGGCCTGACCGTGGTCGACCTGACCCGCATGGTCCCCGACCCCGAGGTCGTGCGCCTGCTGCCCCAGGCCGTCGCCGAGCGCACCCGGGTGGTCCCGCTGGAGCGCACCCGCACTGGGCTCGTCGTCGCCGTCGCCGACCCCACCAACGTCCTCGCGCTCGACGACGTGCGCCTCCACACCGGCTCGGGCGACCTCGTCGTGACCGTGGCCACCGAGAGCCAGGTGCGCGAGCAGCTGGCGCGGGCGTGGTCGCTCGGCCAGGACCGCTCCTCCGCCGCCGAGGTGGAGGACGCGGGCGCCGCCCTCGACCTGGGCTCGGCGAACCTCGAGTCCGACGCGTCGGTCACCGACGAGGACTCCCCCGTCGTCCGGCTCGTCAACCGGATCCTGTCCGACGCCGTGCGCGCCCGGGCCTCCGACATCCACGTCGAGACCCAGCGAGACGAGCTGCGGGTCAGGTTCCGCGTCGACGGGATGCTGCGCGAGGTCATGAGCGCCTCCAAGCGCGCCGCCGGACCGGTCATCAGCCGCATGAAGATCATGTCGAACCTCGACATCGCCGAGCGCCGCGTGCCGCAGGACGGGCGCAGCCGCGTCATCGTCGACGGGGCCGCCTTCGACTGCCGCGTCTCGACGCTGCCGACGCTGCACGGCGAGAAGGTCGTCATCCGCCTGCTCACCCGCGGTGACGCGGTGCCCGACCTCGACTCCCTGGGCTTCGAGACCGAGCAGCTGGACGTCTTCCGCCGGGCGCTGTCCGTGCCCCAGGGGCTCGTGCTCATCACCGGTCCCACCGGCTCGGGCAAGACCAACACGCTGTACTCGGCGCTGTCGGAGGTGCTGACGCCCGAGAAGAACATCGTGACCCTCGAGGACCCGGTCGAGGTGCAGCTGCCGGGCATCACCCAGGTGCAGGTCAACACCAAGACCGGCATGACCTTCCAGGCGGGCCTGCGGTCGGTGCTGCGCCAGGACCCGGACATCGTCCTGGTCGGCGAGGTCCGCGACTCCGAGACGGCCGAGCTGGCGCTGAAGGCGTCGCTCACCGGCCACCTGGTGCTCACGACCCTGCACACCAACTCCGCCGTCGCAGCGCTGACCCGCCTCGTCGACATGGGGGTGGAGCCGTTCCTGGTGGCCTCCTCGCTGACCGCGGCGGTCGCCCAGCGCCTGGTGAGGCGCCCCTGTGCCGCCTGCGCCGCGCCCTACGACCCGCCCGCGGCGGTGCTCGCGGGCCTCGGCCTGCACGCGCACGACCTGCAGGGCGCGACCCCGCGGCGGGGCACCGGCTGCCCGGAGTGCGGTGGCACCGGCTACAGCGGCCGGACCGCGGTCTACGAGGTGCTGGAGGTCGACGCCGAGCTGCGCCGCGTCCTCATCGCCGACCCCCGCGAGGCCGCCGTCTCCGAGGCCGCCGCCCAGCGCGGCATGGTCTCGCTGCGCGACTCGGCCGTCCGCAAGGCGATGGCCGGGCAGACCACCTTCGAGGAGGCGCTGCGCGTCACCGCCTCCGACGACGCAGCCCCGGCGGCGTGCCGCTCGTGCGAGCGGCCCGTGGAGGAGGGCATGGTCGCCTGCCCGTGGTGCGGCACCAGCCAGCAGCCCGAGGGCTGCACCTCCTGCCACCGGCCGCTGCGCGCGGAGTGGTCGTGCTGCCCCTGGTGCGCCGCCCCCGTCGCCGGGCGGGAGCTGCGCCCGGCGCACCCGCCGGTCGAGCCCGTCGAGCCGCTCGCCCAGCAGGGGGTGCCGGCGACGCTGCCCGGAGTGCTGACCTTCGGCCCCCCCGATCTCGGGCGGGCCGGTCCCCCCGGCGGGAGCTAGCCTCGACGGAGTTCGCCGCCGCGCGGTGCGCGAGCACCGAGGGGGGCGCGTGGCACCGGGCTCGTGGCGGGGGGCGGGCGCCCTCGACGACGCCGCGGACACCAGCCCCCCCGACGACGGCGACGACCTCGACGACCTCGACGACCTCGACGACGCGTGGGAACCACCGCCGCGGCGGGCCCGCTGGAAGCGGCGGTGGGTGGCCCTCGCCGTGCTGGGAGGTGCGGCGGTGCTCACCGGCGGCGTGGTCGCGGCGTCGTCGGCGCTGCGCACTCCGCAGGAGCGCCTGGAGGCCCGCCTCACCGAGGCCGTCCTCAGCTCCGGCGCGCAGCTCGCGGCCCCCGTGGAGCTGACCCCGGGCACGGGCGACGGGAGGCCGGCCGAGGTCGTCGAGGACGACGCGGACGTGGTCTGGACCGGTCGGATCCAGGTCGTCGAGGACGGTGGCACCGCGACCGCGAGGGTGGCGCTGCGCCTGCCGCCGTCCGAGCCCGACGAGGTGGTGCCGGGGCTCTTCCCCACCGTCGACTGCGACGCCCCCTACCCCCTGACCTGGCCCGGTGACTCCGACACCAGCTACCGCACCACCCGCGAGGACCTGTCCGAGTGCGTCGCCACCGCCGACGGCGACGACGTGCTGGTGACCATCGGCTGGGGCGGTGGCGGCGGGCGCGGCACCGACGGGTCCGGCAGCGCCGGCCGCGGCGACCGGTCGCGGGTCGACCGGCAGACCTGGCGCACCGACGGCGGGGGTGGGCTGGTCTGGCTGCGCAGCCGCGGCCCCGGCGACGGGGGCCTCACCGGTGAGCAGCAGCGCGCGGTGGCCTCGGCGGAGGGTCTGCTCGCGCGGCTCTGAGCGGGTGCTGCCTACCCTCGTGGGGTGAGCCTCCCGCGCCGCCCGCCCGCTGCGCCCCCGGTCCCGGTCCCCGTCGGCACCGGTGCGGACCCCGGCAGCGGGTCGGCGCCCGAGGAGGCGGCCGTCCGCGCAGCGCTCGGGACCGTCCTGGACCCGGAGATCCGCCGCCCCATCACCGAGCTGGGCATGGTCGGCGGCCTGGAGGTCTCGGCCTCGGGCGCCGTGCTGGTCGAGGTGCTGCTGACGACGTCGGGCTGCCCGATGCGCGACACCCTCGAGCGCGACGTGAGCACCGCCGTGTCCGCCGTCCCCGGCGTGCGAGCCGTCCGGGTCGACCTGGGCGTCATGGACGCCGAGCAGCGCACCCGGCTGCGCACGGTGCTGCGCGGTCCCGCGGGGGCCGGCGGCGAGCGCGAGGTCCCCTTCGCCCGGCCGGGGTCCCTGACCCGCGTCTACTGCGTGGCCTCCGGCAAGGGCGGGGTCGGCAAGTCGACGCTGACGGTGAACCTCGCCGTCGCCATGGCGCGCGACGGGCTGCGTGTGGGCCTGGTGGACGCCGACGTCCACGGCTTCTCCGTGCCGGCGATGCTCGGCTGCACCACGCGGCCCACCAAGGTCGACGACCTCGTCATCCCCCCGGTGGCCCACGGCGTGAAGGTCATCTCGATGGGGATGGTGGTCCCCGACGGGCAGCCCGTCATGCACCGCGGCCCGCTGCTCCACCGCGCGCTGCAGCAGTTCCTCACCGAGGTGCACTTCGGCGACCTCGACGTGCTGCTCCTCGACATGCCCCCGGGCACCGGCGACGTGCCCATCAGCGCCGCTCAGCTGCTGCCCGGCTCGGAGCTGCTCGTGGTGACCACGCCGCAGCCCGCAGCGGCCGACGTCGCCCACCGCTCCGGCGGTCTCGCTGCGCGCACCGGGCAGGGGGTGGTCGGCGTGGTCGAGAACATGAGCTGGATGACGATGCCCGACGGCTCCCGCCTGGAGCTGTTCGGCGCGGGGGGCGGCGCGGCCGTGGCGGCGCGGCTCTCCCGCGAGAGCGGCACGGACGTGCCGCTGCTCGCCCAGGTGCCGATGGACGTCAAGGTGCGCGAGGGCGGCGACGACGGCCTGCCGGTCGTCCTGGCAGACCCCGGCTCGGAGGCCGCCGTGGCGCTGTCGGCGCTGGCCCGCCGGCTCGGCCACCGGTCCCGCGGGCTGTCGGGCCGCCCGCTCGGTGTCGTCCCGGTCTGAGTCGCAGAGCCGCCAGCCCCGGTTCGTCCACGTGGGCCCAGGTGGGCCCAGGTGGGCCCAGGTGGGGCCGGACGGGCTCAGGTGGCTTCGAGGTCGATCGGCGCGCCGGACGAGGTCCGGGCCTGAGGGACGGCGGGGGCGGCGCCGTCCTCGGCCGGCACCGCCGAGGGGTCCGCTGAGGGGTCCGCTGAGGGGTCGGCGGGAGCGTCACCGGTCGAGTCCGCCGGCTCGGCGGGCTTCCCGACCGCGGCGGCCTCCGCCGGGGAGGCGGCGCTGGCCGGCCTCGCGCCCGCTGCTCCGGCCGCCACCGCACCAGCTGCTCCAGCGGCACCCGCGGCGCCCGCGGCCTTCGCCGCGCCCGGGGTCGCGGGGCCGCCGCTGCTGACGGGCTTGGGGGCCGGCTCGTCGTCCTCGAGGGTGTCCGTGAGGGCCTCGCGGATGATGCGGCGGGGGTCGTACTGCCGCGGGTCGAGCTTGGTCCAGTCGACGTCGTCGAACTCGGGCCCCAGCTCACCGCGGACCTGCTCGCGCAGGCCCATCGCCATCTTGCGGCCCTCGCGGACCATCTTGCCGAGCTGCTGGGCGTAGCCCGGGAGCCGCTCCGGACCGACGACGATGAGGATGACGAGCAGCAGCACCGCGAACTCGCCGGGGTTGATGCCGAACACGCGGTTGCCTCCGCTCCCAGGGCGCCGGAGCGCGCCCTCCACCCACCATCCTGCCCCCGTCGGCGACGCGGACGTGCCAGACCACCCGCACCCGGCCCCGTCCGGCGGGGTCCGGGAGCCTCAGCCGGTCAGCGGGAGGACCCGCCCGGGCCCTCCGAGGACCCGCGGCGCCGGCCGCGGCGCGGTCCGCTGCCCGCGCGGCTGCGGCGCGCGGTGCTCCAGGTGGCGGCGCAGCTGGGCGCGGGCCCGGGAGAGCCGGGAGCGGACCGTGCCCATCTTCAGGCCGAGCACCTCCGAGACCTCCTCGTAGGTGAGGCCCTCGACGTCGGCGAGCACCACCACGGCGCGGAAGTCGGGCGAGAGCCTGTCGAGCGCCGCCTGGACGTCGACGTCGAAGCGACCGGCCTCGAAGGCCCGCTCCGGCCCGGCGCCGCGGTCGGGCAGGCGGGCGGCGATCTCCTCGGTGAGGGCGTCGAACCTCAGCCGGCGCCGCCGGCGGGCCTGGTCGAGGAAGAGGTTGGTCGTGATGCGGTGGAGCCAGCCCTCGAAGGTGCCCGGCCGGTAGGAGTCCAGGGAGCGGAAGACGCGCACGAAGACCTCCTGGGTGAGGTCGTCGGCGTCGTCGCGGTCACCCGTCAGGCGGAACGCCAGCCGGTGCACGCGGGCCGAGTGCTCACGCACCAGCGCGTCCCACGTCGGGGCCACCCACGCCTCGCCCGGCGCGGTGGGCACCGGGGGGTCCTGGGGTCCGACGTGCGCGTCCACCCCACCACTGTGGCGCGCCAGGCTGCGAAGGGCCTGGGGAACGGGTGTGACCGCCGTCACGTCCGCTGCGGGGCCGACGTGGCGGCCTGCAGGGCGGTCGGGGCAGCGGTCGGGGCAGCGGTCGGTGCGGCCGCCGGCCGGGCTCAGCGGCGGCGGCGGGCCGCCACCAGCAGCCCCTCGCTGCTGGGGACGAGCGCGGGCAGCAGCTCGGGCGAGGAGCGCAGCGCGCGGGAGAGCTCTCGCACGGCCGTGGTGACCGGGTCGCGCTGGGCCGGGTCTCCCGCGCGGTCGGCCGAGAGGGCGCCGTGCAGGGCCACCACGCCCCCGGGGCGCAGCAGGCGCACCGCGCGCTCCAGGTAGGCGTCGGCGCCGAGCGGGTCCGCGTCGAGGAGGACGAGGTCGTACCCGCCCTCGGTGAGGCGCGGCAGCACGTCGACGGCCCGCCCGGTGATCCCGCGGATGCGACCGCTGCGGACGCCCACCTCGGCGAACGCGGTGCGGGCGGCCCTCAGGTGGTCGGACTCGACGTCGATGGTGGTCAGCACGCCCTCGGGGGGCATGCCGCTCAGCATCCACAGCCCGGAGACGCCCGCCCCGGTGCCCACCTCGACGACGGCGCGGGCGTCGACGGCGGCGCAGAGGGTGGCGAGCAGCGCTCCCGCACCGTTGCCGACGGCGGCGATGCCGAGCTCGCGGGCGCGCGTGCGAGCCCGCTCGACGGCCTCGGGCTCGGCCACGAAGTGCTCGGCGTACTGCCAGCTGGTGGCCTTCGGGCCGCCCGTGGGAGCCCCCGGCGTGCGGCGCGCCGCGACCGGGGAGACCGGTGGCGGTGCCGCCGAGCGCGGGGCGGGCGAACCACCGCCGGGCATCACGGCAGGTCTCGCAGGAGGCGCAGGAGCAGGCGGGCGCCCCAGCCGGTGGCGCCCTTGGGCACCTCGTGGGAGGCGGCGTCGGCGCGGCCGACCCCGGCGATGTCGAGGTGGGCCCAGCGGCGGCCGCCGGTGAACTCGCGCAGGAACAGCGCCGCGGTCACCGACCCCGCGCCCGGCGAGGGGCTGGAGGGGACGTGCCGGAGGTCGGCGACGTCGGAGTCGAGGCCGGCGCGGTACTCCTCGACCAGCGGCATGCGCCACACCCGCTCGCCGGTCTCCTCACCGGCGGCGGAGAGGCGGCCGGCGAGGTCGTCGTCGGCGGTGTAGAGCGCGGCGTGCTGGCGGCCGAGCCCGAGGGTGGCGGCACCGGTGAGGGTGGCGACGTCGACGACGAGGTCCGGGTCGAGCTCGGCGTCGGCCAGGGCGAGGGCGTCGGCCAGCACCAGGCGGCCCTCGGCGTCGGGGTTGTCGACCTCGACCGTGGTGCCGCCGAGGACGCGGACGACGTCGCCGGGGCGGTAGGACGCCGCACCGAGGGAGTTCTCGGCCAGGGGCAGCAGCGCGGTGACCGGCCGCGGCAGGTCGGCCTCGGCGGCGGCGACGACCGCGGCGAGGACCACCGCGGCGCCGGCCATGTCGGTCTTCATGGCGACCATCGACTCGCGGGGCTTCAGCGCCAGGCCGCCGGTGTCGTAGGTGATGCCCTTGCCGACGAGCACGGCCCGGCGGGTGGTGCTGGGCGTGCGCGGCGTCCAGTCGACGCGCACCAGGCACGGGGGGTGCTGGGAGGCGGCGCCGACGGCGAGCAGCCCGCCCGCGCGGCGCTCGGCCAGGTCCTCCTCGTCGAGGACGGTCACCGACAGCCCGGGCGTGCCGGCGCACAGCGCCACGGCCTGCTCGGCCACCCACGCGGGGGTCTTGGTGGACGACGGCGTGGCGGCCAGGTCGCGCACGCGCCAGGTGGCGGTCGCGGCCGTGGTGGCAGCGGTGAGCGCGCTGGCGACGTCAGCGGTGCTCCAGGCCGGTCCGGGGGCGTCACCGGGCAGCGGAACGGTCGGGCGGCCGGTCCAGCCGAGGAGGCGGACGTGCGCGACGGCGGCGGGCGGGCCCTCGCTCGTCCCCGTGCGCGGCGGCGCCCAGGCCCCGAGGAGGACGCCCTCGGCGAAGGCGCCCACGAGCGCGGGCTCCAGGCCGGCGACGGCGGTGGTCGCGACGAGCTCGCTGCCGCGGGAGGCGCGGGCCAGGGCGGCGCCGGCGCGGCGCAGGTCGCGCGCCGTGCCCTTCCCGGCGCCGAGTAGCACCAGCCGCGCTCCGCCGGGCAGGACCGCACCCGGCACGGGCAGCACCGAGCCGGCCGGAGCGCGCCACTCGGCGGCGGCACAGGCAGCGGCGAGGTCGAGACCCGTGGCCGACTCGACACCGGCGGAACCGGGACCGAGCACGACGGCGGGTGCGTCAGCGGCGGCGGGACCACCGGCCGGAGCCGCGCCGACGCCGAGCAGCAGCACCGCGACGCCGTCGAGCGCTGTCGCGTCAGCCTCGGGGACGCCGACGGGCAGCGCCGAGGCGCCCTGGAACTGCGGCAGCGGCCGCTCCGGCCGGGGCCCGACCCGGAGGTCGGGCCCGCTGCCGGTGGCGGCGAGCGGGGGCGGCGCCGAGGGGGGAGTCGCGCCGACCACGCTCAGCCCGCGGCGGTCTTGAGGGCGTCGCCGAGGGCGTTGGCCTCGGTGGGAGACATCTCCACGACGAGGCGGCCACCGCCCTCGAGCGGCATGCGCATGACGATGCCGCGCCCCTCCTTGGTGACCTCCAGGGGACCGTCACCCGTCCTGGGCTTCATGGCAGCCATGAGGCACACCCCTTCCGCATGCCGGTGCACGCGCTCGTTGGAGCGGGCGCCCGGGCGCCGACCGGAGAGTCGACAGGGCGCCCGCAGGCTCTGCCCATCATCCCATCGGCGGCCGACGGGCGGTAACCGAGGCGTCCGAGCGGGGTACCCGTGCGCTGGTGCGAGCGGGGAGGCGGGCTACGGCGGCCAGTCGGCCGGCGGGTCGAAGCGCCACAGCCACGCCACCCACACCACCTGCAGCGCCAGCCCGGCGACGGCCCACGCCGCCACCGCGGCCCGCGAGCGGACCTGCACCGCGACGAGCAGCGCCAGCGGCACCTGCAGCACCAGGTAGCGGAACGTGGAGGTCCACGGGTCGAGCACCGCGAGCAGGTACGCCTGCTGGGCGAGGACCCAGGCGGGCAGCTCGGGTCCCAGGGAGCGGGCCGCCGGGCCGGTGCACCACCACACGAGGGCGACCAGCAGGCCCACGAGCACCACGGGGCCCGCGACGTCGCCCAGGAGCTGCTGCGACACCCGGAACCACGGCGTGAACCACACCACGGACCCGTTGCGCCAGGCCGCCTGCACCTGCGTGTACGCGTCCGGCACACCCGTGGCCACGCCCACGGCCACCGGCCAGGCGAGGCCGGCGGCGCCGCTGGTGGCCAGCAGCCCCAGGAATGCCCACCGGGTCCGCAGCGGCAGCGCGCGACCCTCGGAGCGCCACCGCGCGAGCGCGTGGACCACGACGACCAGGGCGAACGGCAGGGCGATGACGCGCGTGGCGCCGAGGAGGACGACCGCGAGCGCACACCAGGCGTAGCGGCGCTCCACCAGCGCCACCAGCGCCAGGGCGAGCGCCAGCAGGGCGAGCGACTCCGTGTAGGCGTACTGGAACACCGCTGCCGCGGGGGCGGTGAACACCAGCAGCACCCCGGCCAGGGCGGCCCGCTCCCCCGCGGCGCGGGCGAAGAGCCGGCGCAGCACCACCGCGGCGCCGGCGCCCAGCAGCAGCGCCGTGGTGGGGGCCACGGCCTCCCAGGAGCCGCCGGTGACCGCCATGAGCCCGCGCACGAGCAGGGGGTAGGCGGGGAAGAAGGCCCACTCGCTCTGCTGCGCGACGCCGGCGCCGTCGCGGGGCAGCGGCAGCGGGTACCCGTGCTCGGCGATGCTGCGGTACCAGCTGGCGTCCCACAGGTCGCCGGCCATCACCAGGTACCCGGGCGACGCCGGCGTCCACAGCGACTCCACCTGCCGGCGGGCCACCGCGAGGGTCACCACTGCCGTGAACAGGCGCGTCGCGGCGTACACGAGCAGCGCCTGCGCCCACCCCGGCAGCGCCGAGAACCGGGCCGCGCCGCGGGCCGCCGCGCCCGCGAGCGCCCGGCCGGCGCCGTCGCGCGCCGCGAGGGCGGAGGCGACGGCCCCCGTGGGCAGGCCCTGCGGCCCGGTGGTCACCGCTGCTGCGCGCGGGACTCGGCCTCGCCGGCGACCTTCTTGAGCACGGCGCCGAAGGCGTAGCGGCCGCCGACGGCGAGCGGCAGGGTGATGGCCCGCGACAGGCGGCGGTCGAGGACGGCGACGTCCTCGGTCCAGCGCAGCCGGCAGCGCTCCCCGGGCAGGGGCACCACCTGGACCTCGGCGGTGCCGAGCACCACCCTGCCCTCCTTGCGCAGCGAGGCGGTGCCCGCGCGCACGGACGTGGGCGGCTCCCAGCCGGTGACGACCATCGGGTCGTCGAAGGCGAGCGGCCCGACGCCGCTGCGGCCGGTGAAGCGCGTGCCGACGCCGCCGGTGTCCTCGGTGACGGTCATCTGCGTCAGCGGCACCCAGTCTCCGTGGCGGGACCAGTCGGTGACCAGGTCCCACACCACCTGCGCCGGTGCTGCGATCTCGCGGTGGGCGGTGAACCTCGCCACGTCAGTGCTCCTCGGGTCGGGTCGGTGCGGCTCCCGGTCGGGCGCCGCTCGCGGGCGCGGCGAGGCCGCCTGCGGCGACCGCCGCGCCCAGCTCGGCGAGGCGGCGGTCGCGCTCGGAGAGCTCGGTGCGCAGGCGGTCCAGGACGGCGTCGACCTCGTCGGCGCGGTAGCCGCGCAGCGCCACGGAGAAGCGCACGTGGTCGAGGTCCTCGGGCACCAGCTCGCGCAGCGGCAGCGGCCGGTGGGGGCTGCTGCCGACCGGTGCGGGCATGCCCGCCGGGGCGCGGCCGGCGGCGACCGCCACCACCACCCCGACCACGGCCACCGCCAGCAGCAGCAGGACGAGGCTCACGCCGCGATGCTGCCAGACCCGCCGCGGACCGCAGCGCGAGGCGCTCCGGCCCCGGTGCTCAGACGCCGCCCTCGAGGCCCTCCTGCCGGTGCACCCCGGGGGTGGGCACCGGCTCAGGGAGGTGCCGGGCGGCGACCAGGCCGGCCTCGACGACGTCGAGCGCTTCGGCCGCCCTGGTGGTCCACGTCACGTCGGCCGCCGCGGCCGGCTGCACGAAGCCCTGGGCCACGAGCTCCTCGACGGTGCGGCGCAGCCCGGTGAGCACCCCCGTCGGGTCGCAGACGACCACCGGCTTGGCGTGCAGGGCCAGGGCGCGGGCGCTCCACACCTCGACCAGCTCCTCCAGGGTGCCCAGGCCCCCGGGCAGCACCACGAAGGCGTCGGCGGCGTCGTCCATCAGCCCCTTGCGCTCGCGCATGCCGTCGGTGACGACCAGCTCGTCGGCGTACCGGTCGCCGACCTCCTTGTCGAGCAGGGCCCTCGGGATGACGCCGTACGTGCGCCCCCCGCCCTCGCGGACCGCGCGGGCGACGGCCCCCATCATCGACAGGGACCCCCCGCCCGAGACGAGGGAGTGGCCGCGGGCGGCGATCAGCGACCCCACCTCAGCGGCGAGGGCGACGTGGACGGGGTCGATGCGCTCCGAGGCGGAGCAGTACACGGCGATGGCGGGCACGGCCACACCCAACCACCCGCCCCCGACGGGGCCGCCCTCCCCCGGGAGGACGCGCCGCGCTCAGCTCGCGGCGGCGACCTCACCGGTCTCGGGGGCGCCGGGCACCCGGGGCGCCCGGGGCGCCGCCGCGACGGCGGCGTCGGTGAGGGCGCGGACCAGGTCGGCGGCGTCGGCGGGGTCGAGGCGCAGCGTGGTGGTGCACACGTCGCCGTCCCACAGCGAGAGCACCACGAGCTCGGCGTCGGGGTGGGTGGTGACCCTCAGGGCGCGGGCGGAGCGGTCGCGGTCGCGCACGACCGCGCTGCGGGCGGGAGCCGGGACGACGCGCATGGGTGATCATCGCCCCTGCTCACAGCGTTCCGCCAGCCCCCTCCCGGGTGGCGCCGGCGACTCGCCGGCGTGTCGGGGACCCGGCGGTCACGGGGTTGCCGAGGCACCTGCCGAGGGTCCACCGCCGGAACCCCGTGATCGACGTCCCAGAGCCCGTGGGCAGCGGGGTCGGCGGAGGTCGGCGGAGGTCAGGCGGGGCGCTGGCAGGCCGCCTCGACGGCCTGCGCGGCCTTGCGGGCGGCGATGAGCACCGGGTCCCACACGGGGGCGAACGGCGGGGCGTAGGCCAGGTCGAGCCCGAGCACCTCCTCGACCGTCATGTTGTTCCACACGCAGACGGCCAGGGCGTCGACGCGCTTGCCCGCTCCCGAGCGGCCGACCACCTGCCCGCCCAGCAGCCGGCCGCTGCCCTCGTCGGCGACCAGCTTCACGCGCACCGGCTCCGCGCCGGGCATGTAGCCAGCCGTCGTCGTGGAGTCGACGGCGGCGGTGACCACGCGGAACCCGGCCCGCTCCGCCTCCTCCGTGGAGAGCCCGGTGCGGCCGATCTCCACCCGGCACACCTTGGTGATGGCGGTGCCCACCACTCCCGGGAAGGTGGCGTACCCGCCGCCGAGGTTGATGCCCGCCACCCGACCCTGCTTGTTGGCGTGGGTGCCCAGCGGCACGTGGACGCCGCGACCGGAGACGCGGTGGCGCACCTCGGTGCAGTCCCCGGCGGCCCAGACGCCCTCGACGCGGGTGCGCTGGCCGACGTCGACCGCGATGGCGCCCGACTCCCCCAGCGGCACCCCGGCCCCGCGGGCGAGCTCGACGCCGGGCTCGACACCGAGGCCGAGCACCACGAGGTCGCAGGGCAGCTCGCGGCCGCTGGCCGTGTGGACGGCCCGGACCCGGCCCCCCTGCGCCGCCGGGCCGAGCTCCAGCCCGCAGACCTCCTCACCGGTCAGCAGGTGCACGCCCTCGCCGCGGACCGCCTCGGCGATGAGCTCGCCCATGTCGTCGTCCACGGTGCCCAGCGGGGTCTCACCGCGCTGCACCACCGTGACGTGCAGGCCCCGGACGACGCACGCCTCGGCGACCTCCAGCCCGATGTACCCCCCGCCCACGACGACGACGCGCTCCACCCGGTGCCCTGAGCTGCCGTCGAGGTCGGCGAGCAGCGCGGACCCGTCGTCGAGGGTCTGCACGCCGTGCACACCGGCCTCGGGGCCGGCGTCGAAGCCGGGGACCGGCGGACGCCGCGGCACGGCGCCGGTGGCGAGCAGCAGCTCGTCGAAGCCCTCGACGCCCTCGCGCGGGCCGCCGTCGCGCCGGCCGTCGGTGCGGCGCCAGCTGACGGTGCGGGAGGCCAGGTCGACACCGACGACCTCGGTGCGCATCCGCAGGTCGACGCCGCGGCGGCGGTGCTCCTCGGGAGAGCGCGCGACGAGCTCGTCCCGGCTCCCTACGACGCCCCCGACCCAGTACGGGATCCCGCAGGCCGAGTACGAGGTCGCGCTGCCGCGCTCGAACGCGACCACCTGGAGGTCGAGCCCGCGGGCCGTGGCCTGCTGGAGCGCCTGCGAGGCGCCGGCCATGCCGGCGGCGTCACCGCCGACGACGACGAGGCGGGTGCGTCCGGGGCGGGCTGCCATGCTCGCGACGGTAGCGGCGAGGCGGTGGCCCCGCCCGCCGCAAGATCGCCCGCCACGGCGGGCACCTGGGCCGTCGGGGAGACGGCCACCGCACCGGCGCGACCAGCGGCGCGGGTGGGGGCCGTGCGGCCGGCCCGCTCGCGGTGGACCACGACGGCGGCCACCACGACGGCGGCGACCGCGGGGACGAGCCCGCACACCGCCATCCCGACCCGGGGGCCCCAGGCCTCGGTGATGGCCCCGACCAGAGGAGCGCCGACCGGGGTGCCGCCGACGAACGCCAGCAGGTACAGCCCCATCACCCGGCCGCGCAGGGCCGGGTCGACCCAGAGCTGCACCGAGGAGTTGGCCATCGCCTGGAAGGCCAGGTTCACCAGCCCGACGGCCACGAGCACCACCAGGAACACCACCGCCGAGGGGGCCAGCGCCGCCGCGGCCTGGAGCAGCCCGAAGCCCGCGCACGCGGCCACGATCAGGCGCAGCCGGGTCGTGGCGCGGGTGCCGGCGAGCAGCGCGCCCGCCGTCGACCCGAGGGCCAGGGCGGTGTTGAAGGCGCCGTACAGCTGCGGTCCGCCGCCCAGCTCGTCGCTGGCCATGGCGGTGAGCACCACGGGGAAGTTCAGGCCGAAGGTGCCGACGACGCCGACCAGCACGATCGTCATGGCGACGTGGGGGCGCTCGCGCACGTGGCGCAGGGCCGCGCGCACGCTGCCGCGCTCGGCGCCACCACCGCCGCCACCACCGCCACCACCGGCGCCCGCGGGGCTGAGCAGGTCGGCGGGCCGCAGCCGCGACAGCGCGACGAGCGGTGCGGTGAAGCACGCAGCGGTGGCGGCGAAGGCCCAGCCGGTGCCGACCGTGCTGATGAGGGTGGCGGCCACGGCGGGACCGAGCAGGCGGGAGGTCTGGAAGACGGCCGAGTTCAGCGAGACGGCGCCGCGCAGGTGCTCGGCGGGCACCAGCTCGCCCGCGAACGCCTGGCGGGCGGGGCCGTCGACCGCGGTGACGCAGCCGCCCAGGAGGGCCAGCAGCCACACCAGCTCGACGCGCGCGGCACCGGTGAGCGTGAGCGCGGCGAGGGTCGCGGTCAGCAGCAGGAAGCAGGTCTGGGTGATGAGCAGCAGCGTGCGCTTCGGGAAGCGGTCGGCCAGCATCCCGGCGTGCAGGCCCAGCAGGAGCACGGGGGCGAACTGGCACGCCATGGTGATGCCGACGGCGGCGGGGCTGCCGGTGAGCTCCAGCACCAGCCAGTCGGTGGCGATGTTCTGCATCCACACGCCGGTGCTGGCGACGGCGTGCCCGCCGAGGTAGGTGCGGTACGGACGGTTGGACAGGGGCGCGAGGGCGCGGGCCAAGGATCGGCCTTCCGGTGGTGATGGGGGGCGGCGGACGGGCCACCGGGCTCCAGCCTCTCCCGTCCCGTCCCTCCACCGCAGCATCATCGAGCCTGATCGCTCGGATGACTGGCATCATGGATCGTGATGAGCGCCGTCGAACCACCGTCGCCGACGGCCCCCGCGGAGTACGAGACGGCGCAGCTGCGCTCGTTCCTCGCCGTCGCCCAGACCCGCAGCTTCACGCGCGCCGCGGCCCGCCTGGGCGTCGGGCAGCCGGCGGTCAGCCAGCACGTGCGCAAGCTCGAGGCGGCCACCGGCCGGGTGCTGGTGCTGCGCGACACGCGCTCCGTGGCGCTGACGCCCGACGGCGAGGCGATGATCGGCTTCGCGCAGGCCGTGGTGGCCGCCCAGGAGCGGGCCGTCGGCTACTTCCGCGGCGAGCGCCCCCACGGCCGGCTGCGGATGGGCATGTCCGACGACCTCGCGCTGACGCGGCTGCCGTCGATCCTGCGCGAGTTCCGCCGCGAGAACCCCCAGGTCGACCTCGACCTCACCGTCGACCAGTCCGGCACCCTCCACCGCCGCCTCGCGGCCGACCGGCTCGACGTCTACGTGGGGCGCCGTCCGCTGGCGGGCGAGGCCGTGATGGGCGGGCGCCACGCCACCGGAGCCGCCATCACCGAGCAGCTCGTCAGCCGCGAGCGCCTCGCCTGGGTGGGCACGCCGGCCACGCAGCTCGAGCCGGGGGCGCCGGTGCCGCTGGTGGTCTACCCCGCGCCCTCGTTCGCGCGCACGCGCATGGAGGAGGCCCTGCAGCGGGCCGGCGTCCCCTACCGCACGGCGGCGCTGTGCCGGGGCACGAACGGCCTGATCGCCGCGGTGGCAGCGGGCATGGGCGTCTCGGCGCTGCCGCGCAGCCTCGTGCCCCTGCAGCTGTCAGCGCTGCGGACCGGTGGCCGGGGCGACGCGGCCGGCGGCGGGCTGGTCCACCGCCTCCCCGACCTGGGCACCACCGACCTGGTCCTGCTGACCAACCCGCGCACGGCCGACCGGCCCGCCTCCCGGGCGCTCGTGGCCGCCGTCCTCGCCAGCGGTCCGCCCGGCGTCGAGCGCTGAGGCCCACTCCTCGTTGACCAGGCCGCCCACCAGCACCACGGCGCACGCGAGCCAGCCGAGCAGGAGCACGGCCACGAGCGCGCCGACGACGCTGGCGGCGGTCTGCACGGCCTCGTCACCGGAGGTGGTGCTGGGCCCGGGCGAGCCGAGCACCGCGAGCGCCAGGCGGAAGCAGACGACGAGCCCCACCAGCGCCCCGGTGGCGAGCACCGCCCCGGGCGCCACCGAGCGCCACGAGACCCGGTGCGGGGCGCCCACGCGGTACAGCAGGGCCAGGCCGGCGGCGACGACGAGCAGCAGCACGGGCCAGCGGCCGTAGCCCCACAGCGCGGCGAAGGTGTCGCCGAGGCCCGTGGCCGCCGCGATGCGCTGGCCACCGCCCAGCAGGGGGCCGACCACCAGGACCACGAGCAGGAGCGCGCCGGCCACGACCGCGACGGCGGTGAGGCCGATCGACAGCAGGAGCAGCAGCACCGGTCGGCGCTCCTCGACAGGGGTGTCGCCCTCGCGGAGCACCCGCAGCGCCGAGCGGGCCACTCGGCTGCCGATCACCAGCGCCACGACGGCGCTGCCGACGGCGAAGCCCGTCTGCTCCTGGGCCAGCAGCTCGCGGACCAGGGGCGCGCCCAGGCTCTGCGCGAGCCGGGGGCTCAGCACCACCTCGAGCAGCTCCACGAGGAAGGCCTGCGCGTCGGCGACGTCGGCCGGGTCGAGCAGCCGCCCGACGAGGCCCAGCCCGGCGCCGAGGGCGGTGACCAGGGGCACCACCGAGAGCAGCAGGTAGTACGTCATCTCCGCGGCGCGGCCTCCCACTCGCAGCGCCGACGAGCGCAGCGCCGTGCGGGCGGCGACGGCGACGGGGTTGCGCCCCCGCAGCCGGACCGGGGAGCGCTCGGCCGGCGCCTGCAGGCGCACCACGAGCCGGGTGGGGGGCACGGGCGCCCTCCGGTCAGGCGCCCGGTGACGGCGCCACCGACGGCGTCGTCGCCACCGGCGGGACCGGCGGGAGCAGCCAGGCGAGGAGCACCTCGCGGCAGGCGGTGATCTCCTCCACGGGGCACCACTCGCCGTCGGTGTGCGCGAGCAGCGGGTCGCCGGGGGCGAAGTTCACGGCGGGCACCCCGAGGGCGGAGAAGCGGGCGACGTCGGTCCAGCCGAGCTTGGCCACCGGGGCGCGCCCGCTGCGGGCCAGCACCCGCTGCACGACGTCGGCCACGGCCGGGTGGCCCAGGCCGGGACGGGCCCCGGGGGCGCTGTCGACGACGACGACCTCGACGCCGACCTCGTCGTCGAGCCCGGCGAAGACCTCCCTCACGTGCGCCTCGGCCTCCGCCTCGCTCCAGCACGGCGCGAAGCGGTGGTTGACCACCACGGTGCAGGTGTCGGGGACGACGTTGCCGGCCACCCCCCCGCTGATGCCGACGGCGTTCAGGCCCTCCCGGTACTCCAGCCCGTCGACCACGATCCGGCGGGCCTCGTACGCGGCCAGCCGCGCGAGCACGGGCGCGGCCAGGTGGACGGCGTTGACGCCCGCCCACGAGCGGGCGGAGTGCGCGGCGCGGCCGTGCAGGCGGACCTCGGCGCGCAGCGTGCCCTGGCAGCCCCCCTCGATCCCGGCGTTCGTGGGCTCGCCGAGCACGGCGACGTCCCCGGCGAGCCAGTCGGGGTGGTGCCGCACGAGACGGCCGAGGCCGTTGAGCGCGGAGTCGACCTCCTCGTGGTCGTAGGCGACCCAGGTGACGTCGCGGACGACCCGCTCCGGTGCGCCGGTGAGGGCGTCGACGACGGCGGCCGCGGCGGCGAGCTGCACCGCCAGGCCGGCCTTCATGTCGGTGGCACCGCGGGCCACCAGGCGCTCGGAGGGCGCGCCGTCGACGTCGACGACCTCGCGGCGCGAGGGGACGTCACCGCCGGCCAGGGGCACGGTGTCGAGGTGCCCGGCGAGCACCACGCGCTCGGTGCGGCCCAGGCGGGTGCGGGCGACCACGGCGTCGCCGTCGCGCAGCACCTCCAGGTGCTCCCCGCTCGGGTCGAGCCCGCGCAGCGCGGCCTCGACGAGGTCGGCCAGCGGTCCCTCGCCGCCGCTGACGGACTCCACGTCGCACAGCGCCGCGGCGAGGTCGACGACGTCTCCGCGCAGGTCGAGCGGCGGGTGGGCGTCGGCGTGGCTCACACCGCCGACCCTACGGCCCCGCCCACCCCACCCCCCGTCCGTGATCATGGGATCCGTGCACGCACCCCTGCGCACCGGTCC